>QMCE01000017.1_pt1 | contig 56651 bp, 53 predicted proteins | sample 1821851 | NCBI WGS metagenome assembly QMCE01 (sample SAMN09453174, study PRJNA476694) | Termite gut metagenome, whole genome shotgun sequencing project. | isolation source: worker | host: Odontotermes sp. | place: South Africa:Pretoria | collected 2016-01-28
AACAGAAAACAACACCGCGAAATTCTTCGCCGTGTGTAATTATCCATTATCAATTGTCCATTATCAATTATTTTCATCTCTTTCTGAAAAGTTTAACCAGTTCGGTAACATAATCCTCGCCCGTGTGAACGCGGGCGGTGTCGACCTTATAGTGTTTCAACAGGCTGTCGACGGCTTCCACCCTCTCTTCGTGGGCCACGCGATAAGCGCGGCGGACACTCTTCGACGAGGTGTCGATCCAAACTTTGCGTCCCGTTTCGGCATCCGCGAACTCGGCGATCCCCACGTCGGGCATCTCCCCTTCGCGCCTGTCGTCCACTCGAACCGCCACGACGTCGTGTTTACCGGTGGCGATCTTGAGCGCATCGCGCAAAGGCTGCTCGTCGGCGGCGGGAAACAGAAAGTCCGACAGCACGAAAGCCGTCGAACGCTTCGGAAGTACGTTGGCAAGGTGCCTCAGCGGCTCGGCGAGCGAGGTGCCGCAACCCTCGGGAGTGAACTCCAACAACTGGCGGATTATGGCGAGAATATGGGCTCGTCCCTTTTTCGGCGGAATGAACTTCTCGACGCGGTCGGAGAACAACATGCAACCCACCTTGTCGCCGGTCTGGGAGGCCGAAAAAGCAAGCACCGCGGCGATCTCGGCGGTAAGGCCCTTTTTTGTCTGCGAGGTGGTGCCGAACGACGACGAGCCGCTCACATCGACGAGCAACATCACGGTGAGCTCCCTCTCCTCCTCGTATATTTTGATGTGGGGTTTCGACGAGCGCGCCGTGACGTTCCAGTCGATATCCCTCACGTCGTCGCCTATGCGGTACTCCCTCACTTCGCTGAACGACATACCGCGGCCCCGGAACGCGCTGTGGTACTGGCCCGCGAATATCTCGCGCGACAACCCGCGGCTTCGGATCTCGATGCGCCGGACACGCTTCAGTATGTCTTTCTCGCTCTCCACCGTGGTTAGTCGTGATTTATCTCCACTCCGGGGTTAGCCAGACGGTAAGCCGCCAGGAACGAGAGTTTCGATATGTCGGTCATCTTCTGATAGTCTATTTTGTCGGCTTCGTCGCCGGGGCGGTGGTAGTCGGAATGAAGACCCGTCGAGATCATATAGACAGGAACACCCGCCGACATAAAAGAGAGATAGTCGCTATTGCCGGGCAGTATCACATTCTTGCGGCCATCGTTCTCCACCACGGATATTATGGGTCGGAAATATCTCACGAGTGCTTCCGGTTCGGTGACAGGATCGATGCCCAGACCGTAAGCGGCGATATCTTCTTTCGCCAGACGCGAATACGGGATCGAGTCGTTGGAGAAAAACAACATCTGCCCTCCGGAACCTCTCTCGTCGCGGCCTATCATATCGAAGTTGAAATAAGCCCTCACACCGTTCATGTCGTCGAACGTGTTGCCGAAGCGTGTAGAACCCACGAGTCCCGCCTCTTCGGCGTCCCACAGGGCGAAGACCACCGTTCTCTGAGGCTTTTCGCCAGAGGCGGCAAAGGCTCGCGCGATCTGGAGCACTCCGGCGACCCCCGAGGCGTTGTCGTCGGCGCCGTTGAACACCCTGTCGTCGTCCGGGCCGCCCGGAACCATTCCCATGTGGTCGTAGTGGGCTCCGACGAATACATATTCATCGGGGTTGACTCCCTCTATCTTCGCCAGAATGTTGCGTATCCCGATCCCTCCCGAGTACTTGTACGCGGCTTGGACTTCCGGTATGCGGGGTTCACGGAACTTCTGGAAATACGATCTTCCCTCGAACGGTACGGCGCCCGCCTCCTCGAGCCAGCGGACTATCTGTTTCGACGCGGCGCGAAGGCCGCGCGTACCTGCTTTGCGGCCTTCGAAACGGTCGCCGGCAAGGGTTTCGACATAGAGCTGCGAACGCTCCACGGTAATGCTGTCGAGGCCTTTCTCCCACGGGGAGGAGTGGGCGGCACACACCGCCGGAAGCGACAACAACACCAAAACAAAAATTACAGTCGACCGACGCATAATAAAATAATAATAATGAGATTACGGGACGATCACGTTGTTGAGTATCTCGGAAATGATCTCCTCCGAGGTGACGCTTTCGGCTTCGGCTTCGTAGGTGAGGCCGATGCGGTGGCGCAACACGTCGTGGCACACGGCACGGACGTCTTCGGGGATCACATAGCCGCGGCGCTTGATGAAGGCGTAAGATTTTGCCGCCCTTGCCAGCGAGATCGAAGCGCGGGGCGAGCCGCCGTAGCTTATAAGGTTGGCAAGCGAGGCCAATCCGTATTCGGCGGGTTCGCGCGTTGCGAAAACTATGTCGATGATGTATTTCTCGATCTTCTCGTCCATGTACACCTCGCTCACCACTTCGCGTGCACGCACGATGTCCGCCGGTTCGATCACCTTGTTCGGGCGGGGCAGACCTTCACCCGCAAGGTTCATACGCACGATGTCGCGCTCCTCCTGCTTCTTCGGATAGGAAATTTTCACCTTCAACAGGAAGCGGTCGACCTGCGCCTCGGGCAGGGGATAGGTTCCCTCCTGTTCGAGCGGGTTTTGGGTGGCCATCACAAGGAACGGCTGGGGCAGCGGCCAGGTCTCGTCGCCGATGGTCACCTGCCTCTCCTGCATCGCCTCCAGCAACGCGCTCTGCACCTTGGCGGGAGAGCGGTTTATTTCGTCGGCAAGCACGAAGTTGGCGAAGATGGGCCCTTTGCGCACGGCGAACTCCTCTTTTTTCTGGGAGTAGATCAGCGTGCCGGTGAGGTCGGCGGGCAACAGGTCGGGGGTGAACTGAATTCGCGCGAATTTAGCGTCGATAGCCTGGGCCAAAGTGGTGATCGCGAGGGTCTTTGCGAGTCCCGGAACGCCTTCGAGCAAAATGTGCCCGTTCGAGAGCAGTCCGATGAGCAGCGAGTCGACGAGGTGTTTTTGTCCCACGATCACCTTTCCCATCTCCATCGACAGCGTGTCGACGAACGCGCTTTCGCGCTCTATGCGCTCGTTCAGTTCCTTGATGTTTACAACAGCAGTCATATTTTCAGTTACGAGTTACGAGTTACGAGTTACGAGTTACGAGTCACGAATGACAAATTACGAATTCATTTTATTTCAACGGGGGAGATGCAAAATTAGTATATTTTTTTTAACTCGTAATTCGTAATTTTCTGGAAGGCGTCGCGCGGAGTGCCGTCGCCGATGTGGATGACGCCGCAACGCGCGTAACCGAGGCGATCCAACAGATTTTGCATCACGGTGTTGCAGGCGTGGGTATCGACGCGGATGTTGCCGCACCGCTCCAGACACCATTCGAGGCAAAACGCACCCACTCCCCGCACGCCGCCGTCCGAGGCGAGGCGGTGTACCACCCCGTAAGGGGCGTCGTCGAGCCAACCGGGGCCGTCGAGAATATCCGCATAGGTAGGTTCCGGCCCCACGGCGAACCAGAAAGTTGCGGCTATGTGTGGATTGACCACCCCGTCAGCCGCTGGCGCGGCTACCACCCCTCCAAAGGAGGGGAACCGGCTATACGCAACCTCGTCGGGGTAGTCGGTTACACACACATATTGCTCCCCGGCGTCGATACCCGCCGCGACGAGTTCCGCCGAAGGGTAGCCGCCCACCCACTGCACGTCGTTGCCGCACCGGCGCATGAACGCCCGCGCCGCGTCGTAAAGTTCCATCAAACGAGGCAGATCGCCTCTATGTGCAAGCCTTATTTCCATAATCCAGAGGGCAAAATTAACACATTCTGTTGATAATTTGAGCCTCCTAATTCCTAATTCCTAATTCCTAATTTTTACCTTTGCCCCGATATGGAGAACATACTCGAACAGTTAAACCCCGCGCAACGGGAGGCGGTCGTCAATTTCGAGGGCCCATCGTTGATAGTCGCGGGGGCGGGCTCGGGCAAGACCCGCGTGCTGACCGCGCGCATAGCCTACATGATAGAACGGGGGGTCGCACCCTACACCATACTCGCTCTCACATTCACCAACAAGGCCGCCGCCGAGATGCGCGAGCGTATCGAAGGGATGATCGGGAGCCGCAGCCGCTACATTCAGATGGGGACTTTTCACTCCATCTTTCTGCGGATACTTCGCGCCGAGTCCCAGCGTATCGGTTATCCCGCCGCTTTTACGATTTACGACACCACCGACAGCGTGAACCTCGTGAAAAGCATCTGCCGCGAGATGATGCTCGGCGATAACGAAAAGTACAAGCCCCGCACGGTGTTCTCAAAGATTTCGCGCCTCAAGAACGATCTTATCACTCCGGCGGTCTACGAGGAAGATCCCGTATTCATGGCCGACGACCGCAAGCGGGGCACCGTGCAGTTTCTGGAGATTTACAAACGTTACACCGCGCAGTGCAAGGCCAACGGCGCTATGGATTTCGACGATCTGCTCCTTAACATGGTGGTGCTGCTGAAGAACAATCCCGACGTGCTGGCGAAATATCAGGACAAGTTCCGGTATATATTGGTGGACGAGTATCAGGACACCAACCATGTTCAGTATTTGATAGTCAAGGCGCTGGCGATGCAGCACTGCAACATCTGCGTCGTGGGCGACGACTCGCAGAGCATCTACTCGTTCCGTGGCGCGAGGATCGAGAACATCCTCGGTTTCAAGCGCGATTTTCCGGGGGCGAGGGTCTACAAACTCGAACAGAACTACCGCTCGACGCAGGTGATAGTGAACGCAGCCAACGGGGTGATAGCGCGCAACGAAGGGAGCCGTGAACTCAAGAAAGAGTGCTTCTCGGAAGGCGCGCGGGGCGAGAACATCAAACTGCTGAGGGCCTACACCGACCGCGAGGAGGCCGAGATGGTCGCTTCCGAAATTCGCTCTCTCGGCCGGAGCGGTGTTCCGTGGGACGAGATAGCCGTGCTGTATCGCGTCAACGCCCTCTCGCGCGGTATCGAGGAGGCGCTACGCAAGCGCGAGATACCCTATAAGATATATCGCGGACACTCGTTCTTCGACCGCAAGGAGATAAAAGACCTGCTCGGTTATTTCCGCCTCATCGTCAATCCGCGCGACGACGAGGCCCTCAAGCGTGTCATTAACTATCCCGCGCGGGGTATAGGCGAGGTGACGCTGGGCCGGGTCTCGGCGGCGGCACGCGAAAAGGGGATCAGCCTGTGGGAAGCCGCCGCCGAATCGGAAGACAAAAAGATCCGTCCGTTCATCGAACTTGTGCATTCGCTGGCGCTGAAACGTTCCGAGCTTTCGCTCTACGAATTCGGCCGCGAGGTGGCCGTTCGTACCGGAATAGTCGGCGGCTACAAGGCCGACGGCAGCGCCGAATCTATCTCGGCGCTCGAAAACATCGAGGAACTGCTCAACTCGATGATCTCCGACGGAGCAACGAATGAGGATGGAGAGGCGATCGCGCTCACGCTCGAAGAGTGGCTCGGGAACGTTGCGCTGATGACCGACATGGACTCCGGTGACGAACCGGAGAACCGTAACAAAGTGACCCTGATGACCGTCCACTCGGCCAAGGGGCTCGAATTCCGCCACGTTTTCATCGTGGGACTCGAGGAGGAGCTTTTCCCCTCGGTGCGCGACGGCGATTCCACCGAGATCGAGGAGGAGCGCAGGCTTTTCTACGTCGCCCTGACGCGCGCCAAGGAGCGTTCGTTCCTGTCGATGGCCGAGATGCGGTTCATTCACGGCTCGATGGCTTTCCGCCGCCCCAGCCGCTTCGTGCGCGAGATCGACCCCCAGTTCCTGAACGGCTCGATGAGGGAGGATGAAAAACCGAAATTCGGCGGGAGCGACCGGCCGATGTGGGAGGCGCGGAAACCCGATCGGGGCGACAGTCCGACAGGTTGGGCTAAAGTCCGGGGAGTGGCGGATCGCGATCCCCGTCGGTCAAAACCGACGGCAATAAAACAGACAGAGAGCAACACGGTTCGTGTCCCGTCCGGGATGCGCCCGTTGGGGAGCGGACGGGTTTCTGCCGGACAGCCCGTTCCGGCAGAGACGGGCGGAGATGCGGGATACTCCGGCTCCTTTGCTTCCGGCGTGCGTGTAGCCCATGCAAAATTCGGCAGAGGCACCGTCGAACAGGTCGAAACTATGGCGGGGGCGTCGAGCGCCTCCGACCTTAAAGTGGTGGTGGCGTTCGACGACCCCGCACACGGTCGTAAAACACTGCTTTCCAAATTCGCTAAACTCGAGATCGTTTAGTGTCTTCCGGCATCCGCGAAAGGACGTCCGCTTAAAGGAGCGGCCGAGGTTCTCGTGGTAGTACGGGTGCTCCACACCACGTCGATCTCTCCCGCATAATTTCCAGATACGACGTGTCCGTTGGTGTCCTCGAAGGAGAATGACACGTGGTACCGGTCGTCCTCCTGTGCGATCTCGACGAATCCGTCGCCCGGTACGGCCCACGAAATATGGCCGTCGGAATGGGTGAAAAAGCAACCCTCCATCTGGGAATAGTACAACGAAGCGGGTTCGGCGGTGCCTTTGATCATTTGCTTAGTGTCTCCGGCCATCATAAAACTCCCCGTCGGCAACGACCAACTCTCCCGGTCGGCATGGATCATAAGTACGACCCCTACTTCGCCCCCCTCGATGATGCCTTGTATCGGTTCTCCCCGCAAGAGGAGTTCCCATACGTTGCCTTCTCGGCGAGCCACCTCCATACCACTTTCGGGCATCGTGTTGAAATCGAAGGTCAGGTCGGAAGAGATGGTCGGATCGTAGTCGCCCGGGATATTTCCCTCGTATTTACCCTTAAGGGTCGATCCGTCCCCCAACTTCACATTGTACTGCAACGAATATATCGAACCGCTGCGCGAGAGCGAGAACTGTCCGCCGAGCACACCGAGCATGATCCTGCCAGACGGGCCGCTTTTCGTGTAGGTGGAATAGGTGTTGTTGAACGTGTTCTCGGCGAAAGAGTCGGAGAGGGTATATACCCCGTTGGCCGGTACCGCCCTCAGCGCGTCTTCGAAATAGTCGGATGCGAAATCGAGGTAAAGTTCGGTGAAATCGCCTCCGGGGTGGTCGTTGTACAACGCTATGCCGAAACTTCCGACGTCCGGTACGAATTCGTCGTAAAAATAGTACATTTCGGCGTTGGCGAACGTTTCGTTGCTGTAGTTGCCACCGTTATTCTCAGACGTGCTGCAGGCCGCCATAAAGGCGACCGAAACGGGGGCGAAGACTCTAAGAAAAGACAGTGCTTTCATGGTATTTTATTTTAGTGTCTAATCGAAGTATTTTATTATGATATTAAAAAAGAGATGATTGCGTTTCTATGTGTGTGTAAACCAAACACCGTGCCACATGCCGGATGCCAACTGAAGGTTTTGCCGCCGGTAGCCCCCGGGTTCCGTATGAGCGAAACGAAAATTCGAGCCCGGACACATCTCAGGTTAATGAATTGTGACTATCTTTGACGTCATTAATTTTGCCCCGGATACGTATGACGAGAAAACAGAGATATGCAGGGATATTGGGTTGGTTCACAGAGAATGTACCCGTCGCCGAAAGCGAACTCCGCTTCGAGGATCCGTTCCAGCTTTTGGTCGCGGTGATCCTGTCGGCCCAGTGCACCGACAAGCGCGTCAACATGACCACTCCCGGGCTGTTCGAGCGCTATCCCACGCCTGCGGTCCTTGCCCGGGCCGAGGCCGAGGATATATATCCTTACATCAAAAGCATTTCGTACCCCAACAGCAAGGCGAAAAATCTTTCGGCCATGGCGCGGCGTCTGGTCGAAGATCACGGCGGGATCGTTCCGTCCGATCGCGAAGAGTTGATGAAACTTCCGGGAGTGGGACGCAAAACGGCGAACGTGATAGGAGCCGTGCTGTTCGACAAACCCGTGATGGCGGTCGACACCCACGTCTTCAGGGTCGCCCACCGGACGGGCCTCGTTCCCGAGAGTGCCACAACCCCGCTCGCGGTGGAACTCGTGCTTACCGAAAACATTCCCGCCGCTCTCATCCCGAAGGCTCACCACTGGCTTATCCTTCACGGCCGGTATGTTTGCACGGCACGCAAACCCCGTTGCGGGGAGTGCGGAATATCGGATTGGTGTGCGAGTTTTCGTAATTCGTAATTTTTCATACCTTTGCATATCGTGAGAAGATGTATATATACGGTGTTGGGCTTGCTGGCGGTAGCGCTGGCGGCGCCCTCGTGCAAGGATGACACGTTCGATAATTCGATCGACGAGCCGCTGAAGATATCTGTCGACAGCATCGTCGTCAGTCTCGATGCCCAGACCGTTTCGATAGGAGTGACGGCGCGCGACCAAGGGTGGACCATGACCGGCGACGAGGAGTGGTGCGTGGTGAGCCCCGCCTCGGGAGATAAAGGCGTCACGAGGGTTACAGTCGCTTTCGCCTCCAACAATCCGGCGGAGATCGAGGGTGCACTTCCGCGAAACGCTCTTTTCACCTTCTCCTCGGGCGAAAGCCAAAAGACCGTCGTCGTCGAGCAACTCATCACCATCATCGACCCCAACCCCAACCCCGACGCGGGGGTCAATCTCAAGATCCATGAACTGCTCGCCGACTGGTACTACAACGGCGAAGCGAGAGATGCTCCGGCCGACTACAATCAATACTACGACCAGTTCTTCTTCAACTTTCTCTCCCGGGAGCTCAAGCGCAACGAAAATTTCGAAGGCAACACCTGGGCTAAGAACGGCGACTATTACGAAGAACGCTACCTCTATTCATATATCGAGAGAAATCCCACGGGAACCGCCCTTACGGCCGACCTCCAACCGCCTCTCAACTACGGCATGGAGTTCGACCTGAACGAATACGACGGCAGGTTGGTGGGGCGTATTCTCTATGTCGAACCGGGCTCTCCGGCCGCGGCGGCGAACCTCAAGCGCGGCGATTGGTTCTACAAGGTCAACGGCACGGTATTGGGGAATTGGCAGACCGACTACGGCGATTTCGGATGGCACTACAACCGCATGATCGACACTCTGGTAAATCCCATAGAGGGGATCAGCCCGACCTTGGGAATGCTCTCTTTCCGTGCCGCGCAAAGGGCGCTCGTGGACGAGGGCGTGACGGTGACCCTCACTCCCGCTTACCACCGCAATCCGCCCATTCTGGGCGCGCATGTATTCCGCGAGGAGCGCCTTCCGGAGAACAGCGGAGATTTCGTCAACGTAGGCTACCTGATGTACAACAACTTCGATTACGCCTACAGGGACGACCTCGAAGCTGTGTTCCGGGATGTGTTCAAACCCGGAGTGGGGGGTGAGCCGCTCGACGCCTTCATCCTCGATCTCCGGTACAACAAGAACGGCTCGGTCGAAATGGCCGAGTTGATGGGCAATCTGCTCGTGGGCAACACCGAGGGCGTGGCGGATAAGTTATTCTCGAATTACGAATTCGACAAGGGCAATCCCAAGGCGCCCGCCCGGACCGAGGCGAAATTCGCTCCCCACCAATACGGCATCGGGGTCGGCACGGTTTATGTGATTACCTCGAGGTACACGGCTGGCGCGTCGGAGTTGTTGATAAACGCCCTGAGAGGGCTCGACCAGAATGTCGTGAAACTCGTCGTGGTGGGAGAGTCGACGCAGGGTCTCGCCGCCGGAATGGTGAAACAGACCATCGCCCATCCTACCGATCCCGAATGGGAATACTCGGCGTGGATGCTCGCTTTCCGTTGCTCCAACGGCACGGAGTATCGCGATTACACATGGGGGTTGGTTCCCAACGGCGGAACAGTGGACGAATGGAGCCGCGATAACATAATATGGTCGTCCACCTGGGAGTGGAAAGGAACCGTGGGTAGCACGGAGGATCCGCTCATAGAGACCGCGGTGGACATTATCATAGGCCGCGAGTTCATTCCCGAAGTGGGGGTGATAAACGACAATAAACGCCAGCGCACGGGCTTGCCTCGCGAATTCTGCTTCCCCACGAACATGATGATGGTGGAGGGCATAGATAATTAAGAGTTTGTTTGGGATTTTCCATACAAACTATAAAAAATATTAAGATGATGAAGTGGGGAAAGATTCGGGTTGTTCCGGCGATGCTCGTGGCGGTGGCACTGGTGTTTTCATGCAAAGAACCTCCTCCGGTGAATCCGGCGAAGGGGTTGAGTTTATCGAGCGCGAGCACGACGGTGGAATTTGGCGCCGCTTCGGCCTCGGTTACCATCGCCGCGCATGTCGACTGGACACTGTCGGTCACCCAGGGGGGTGAATGGATAACCCCTGACATAACGTCCGGGAAGGCGAACTCCTCTCAGAGAGTGACTTTTACCATCGCACCAAACGGTGGCGAAACGACACGCACGGGAAAGGTCTCCATCGAGGCCGCGGGTGAAAAAGACCCGTACCTGTTCTCAATCACCCAAAACGCGAAAAACACGCTGACGGGGGTCAACGCTTGGATACATGAACAGCTCTCGGGCTGGTACTATTGGAACGATGTTGTGGCGGCCACCGCCCCTCCGTCGAACGCTCTGGCCTACGACGCATTTCTTCAGGCGACTATCGAGGCGCTTCCCTGGGCCGACGTTCAGGATCGCTCCAACGGCGAGAGTCCTGCCACCATCGACGGTGAATATAAGATGGATCAATCGGGGAATATGGTAAATCCGCCGACCCGCGACCATATCTACTCGTATATAGAGCGCACGGGCCCCACCACCCGGGCCGGAGAAGGCGAGGGTAAGACCTTCGGGTTCGATGTCACGCCGTTTCTTTTCGGAGACGAGGGCCAGGTGATATTTCTGGTAAATATGGTTCGGCCCGAAAGCCCCGCCGCCAATGCAGGCCTGAAACGCGGAATGTGGATACACAAGTATGACGGCGCGAATATTACCGAAGGCAACTACATGAATTTTCTCTACCGGCTGTTGCTGTTCGAAGGGGGAGACACGATGTCCATCACCGACGAAGACGGCAACGCATATGATCTGACCGCCGTCGAGATGAAGCTATCGCCTATACTCTACAGTGAGACGATAACCACCGGCGGGGGCAGTAAAGTGGCATATCTGGCCTATAACGAATTCGAATGGGGCGCAAAGCAACCTGACGGTACCTATGAGTTCGAGAACGATCTGCGCAAGGTGTTCGGCGAGTTCAAAGCCGACGGAGCCACCAAGCTCGTGCTCGACCTCAGATACAACGGCGGAGGCTATGTCCACACATGCCAGGTGCTCACCAGCCTCATCGGCAATGTGGGAGTCGGCGACATATTCGCAAAAACGTTGCGAAACGACGATATAAACGAGGCATGGAAAGCCGCCGGTTACTCGGGAACCATCGCCAACCCTCAGATCGACTATTTTTTCAATGAACCGAACAGTCTGAATCTCTCTAAAGTATATGTTCTTGCGACCCGCAACACCGCCTCCGCCTCGGAGATGGTGATAAACGCCCTGCGCGGAGCCGATATCGACGTGGTGCACATAGGCGCGAGAACGAACGGCAAGAATGTGGGTATGGACCTTTTGGAGACCACCATCGGCGAATACAGTTACGAGATGCGTCCCATAACGTTCAAGATACTGAACGCCAAAGATTTCACCGATTACGCCAACGGATTCGTTCCGAAATACAGCTCCGATGAATTGTACGATGTGAAAGCAGGGAACCCGGGCGCAACGGGCATAATATACGAATTGGGCGACCCGAACGAAAGATTGCTTAAAGTCGCCCTCGATCTGATCGACGGGAATACCGTGACGTCCGGCGCCTCGGCCGGGACGATGCGTACCGCCGCAGGTGGGACGATGCAACCTCTGGCCATGCCCCAAGGCATACGCCGCCAGGGAGGAGCGATATATGTCCACGATAAGGACGAATAACGAGATACAATGACGATACCGTCGTATAAAACAGCCCGGCTGAAGGAGATGTTTTCGGGCGCGTCCAAGGAGGTGCTGATAGTCTCCCATTACAACCCCGACGGCGACGCGCTGGGAGCTTCCATCGCGTGGGCCAAAGTGTTGGAGGGACTGGGACACCGGACGATGTGTGTCGTTCCGAACGGCTTCCCCCACTTTCTCGACTGGATGCCGGGAATAGAGCGGATCAGGGTCTACAGCCGCCACACCGCCGAGGTGGACGAGGTTGCCGCGCGTGCCGACATTATCTGTTGCCTCGATTTCAACAACCCCTCGCGTCTGGAGGGCCTGACCGCCGCCATCGAGGCCAATACCCACGCTAAAAAACTGCTTATCGACCACCATCTGGCGCCGCCCGAGGAGTATTTCGACCTGTCGTTCTCCTATCCCGGGGCCTCGTCGACCTCGTACATAGTCTACAAGCTCATCTCGCGTTTCGCCGGAGCGCACACCATCGACCGCGACATGGGAACGGCCCTGTATGTGGGAATGATGACCGACACGGGCAACTTTTCGTTCAGTTTTCTCACGCCCGACCTGTTCCGCGTCGTGGCCGCTCTCGTCGAGAAAGGGATCGACATTCCCTACATCAACTACAAGGTCTACAACTCCTACACCGAGGGGCGAGTCCGGCTGTTGGGTTACGCGTTGGGGCCGAAATTGGATGTGTTCGAACGGGGCCAGGCCGCCTGCATGTCGCTAACGGAGAAGGAGCTTCGCCGTTTCCACTTCAAGCAGGGAGACAGCGAGGGGTTCGTCAACTATCCGTTGTCGATAGAGACGGTGAAGATGTCGGCGCTTCTGTTGCAGAACCACAAATTCATCCGTATTTCGCTGCGTTCGCGGGGCGACGTCGACGTGAACGCTTTCGCGCGCCGCTATTTCGACGGCGGAGGCCACAAGAACGCCGCAGGCGGCAAGTCGACCGACACGATGGAGGAGACCGTCGAACGCTACAAACGCGCCGTGAGGGAATTCTTCAAAGAGGAAGGGATAATGTGAGGTTTCCGAAGACCTCACTTCTTTTGGAAAGCAAATTCCGAATTATTTATTGCCGTCGGATTCCCCTCCTTTGGAGGGGAATCCGACGGCAATATTTCACCGGTTGAGGATAGCGCCCAGGGGATCGAGTTGCTGGTGGTTGGTGAGGTCTACCTGGATGGGTACAACCGAGGCGTAACCGTGGGCGAGGGCCCATTCGTCGGTGTCTTCGGCGTTGGGCTCGGCGTTTTTGAACGCTCCGGTGAGCCAGAAATAGTCGCGTCCCCACGGATTTTGGCGGCAGAAAAACTCCTCCCTCCAATGGCCGCGGCACTGGCGGCACACCTTAATTCCCTTTATGTCTTCGGGCCGCCCCACCGGAACGTTCACGTTGAGGCAGAGAGGCACCGCGGGCCCGGCCTCGAGGATACCTTTCACGATCTCTCCGGCGACATTCCCCGCCGCCTCGAAATCGGCGTCCAACGAGTGGTCGTCGAGCGAAAAACCTATCGAGGGCACGTCGTAGAAGCCGCCTTCGATCGCCGCGCCCATGGTTCCAGAGTAGAGAACGTTTATGGCGGCGTTGGAACCGTGGTTGATCCCCGAACAGACGAGATCGATCTTACGGTCGACGAGCAGATGGTCGAGCGCCATCTTGACGCAATCGACCGGCGTACCCGAACAGGCGTACACCTCCAACCCCTCCTCTTCACGCACTTTTCTGAGGTATAGAGGGCTGTTCATGGTTATCGCGTGCGACATTCCCGACTGCGTGTTCTCGGGCGCCACCACCACGATGTGCCCGAATCCGCGCACCACATCTATAAGCCTTGCCAGCCCTTTCGCCCCGACCCCGTCGTCGTTTGTCAGAAATATCAATCGCTCCTTCATTTTTGGAATTTTTAAGCTCCAAAGATACGACATCTCCGTTACATTTTCTACCTTGCGTTCGTTATTTGGTAATAATCCAAATCCACCGCACCGAATGAGAAGATACGACATCGACACCATGCGCGTGATCGCTTTTGCGATTCTGATACTCTACCACGTCGGAATGTTCTTCGTGCCGTGGTGGTTCCACATCAAAAACAACGTCATCTATCCCGACATCCGTTTTCCGATGCTCTTCGTGAACCAGTGGCGTCTGCCGTTGCTGTTCGTCATCTCTGGCATGGGAACATGGTTCGCTTTCGGTAAGCGCACCGGTGGGCAGTTCGCGGTCGAGAGACTGCGGAGGCTTTTCGTTCCGTTCCTGTTCGGATGCCTCTTCATAATTCCGCCGCAGATATATTTCGAGAGGCTGGCGCAGGGAACTTTTTCGGGAAGCTATTTCGATTTCTGGCCGGCAAATTTCGCGAGCGGCATACCTTATCCCCAGGGCGACATTTCGTGGCATCATCTCTGGTTCATTCTCTATCTGCTGATATTTTCACTCATGCTCGCCCCCGTGTTCGCATGGCTGAAACGGCATCCCGATTGCGGCCTTATTCGCTTCGCAAGGGCTTTGACCGGGCGCAGGTTCGGACTCTATGTCCTTGCCCTTCCACTGCTCGTGCTACAGCTAACTCTGGCCGATAAATTCCCGAACAACAACGGCCTCGTGGACGACTGGTTCAATCTCAGCCACTCCTTCTCACTGTTCTTTCTCGGTTTTCTATTGCTGACCTCGGGCGAAGGTTTTTGGACGAACGTCACCCGGAACAGATGGATGTATCTCGGCCTCGGAGCGGCGGGTTTCACTCTGCTGATGCTCTGCTGGGAAGTATGGGGCGATTTTCCGCACAAAGCGCCGTTCATCAATTTTATCCGTACTTTCAACATGTGGTCGTGGATACTCGCGATATTCGGTTTCGGAGCGGTGTTGTTCACCCGTCCGTCGCGTGCGCTCTCCTACGCCAACGAAGCGGTATATCCGTTCTTCATTTTGCATCAGACCGTTATGATGGCGCTGTGTTACTACCTGCGCGATATGGACATGGCGTTCTGGCCCAAATTCGCTATCCTCGCCGTCGGCACTTTCGGCGGATGCTGGATAATATACGAATTCCTGATCCGACGCTGGAGGGTCATGCGTTCTCTGTTCGGCATGAAAAAAATCGCAACTCATAACTCATAATTCGTAATTCGTAATTCGTAATTCGTAATTCGTAATTCGTAATTCGTAATTCGTAATTTTTTTTATATCTTTGCGCCCGATTGAATCCCAACCTCTTTCATTGGGCCGGTCACAGGTGGTGACGGCAGCGGGAATGTTGGCGGGGGCCGTGAAAACGGAGACCTCGTAATTTAAAAACCAAAAACAATGAACAAAGACGAACTCGTCAGGCTCGCGCAAGAGTCCATGTGGCCTGAAAAAGAGGTTCCCGAATTCCAAAGCGGGGACACCATCACCGTAACCTACAAGATCATCGAGGGTAGCAAGGAGCGCCTTCAGAGTTTCCGCGGCGTGGTGATCCAGATCAAAGGTACCGGCAAAACCAAAATGTTCACCATCCGCAAGGTGTCGAACGGCGTTGGCGTGGAACGTATCTTCCCGCTCTACTCGCCCCATATCGACAGCATCGAGGTGAACAAGCGCGGTGTCGTGCGCCGTGCGAGGATATTCTACCTCCGGGCACTCACCGGCAAGAAAGCCCGCATCAAAGAGCGCCGTTACGTCAGCAAGAAGGAGGCGTAAACTTTCCCAACGGCCAAAAAAACAGTATCCTGACAGGGTGCTGTTTTTTTTGTATACTTTGATATGGTCGGCAGACAATACGGATAGTTCCAAACTAATCGTTACCTTTGTATTGATATTCAACGGAAATACGGTACGCATGAAAATTATTGTATACACCCTCATCTGTGCAGTGACACTTGGTGTCCACTCCACTGCGAAAGGATCGAGCCCTGCGAAAGAAGATAAAAAAGCCCACGGTATTTACCTGACCGATCCGAAAGAGATAGCCCGGGTGACAGGCAAGCCCGCCGAAGGCGAAACATGGCTTTGCCCCAACCGCACGGACATCGACTACGATGTATACGGAACCGATCTGGGGATCATGTGGCATATGGGCGGCGACCGTGTCGGCCTGTTTTTCGGCGATACTAACGGAAAAGGTTTCGAGGCGGGCAAAGGCGGCGGCAACGGCGGAAACTGGCGTTCGAACGTAGTCGCTTTTTCGAACGACGGCGAGTTGGAAGACGGTCTGATCATAAGCGGCATGGAGGTCGACGACGAAGGCAAGGCACGCGAGATATGTGCGGGCGGTAAGAGCAATCCCGAAACATACCAAACCTCCATTCCCTCGGGAGCCATACGGGCGGGCGGACTCGACTGCGTGCATTACATGAACATATACGATTGGGCGGGAGGCAACGGACGTTGGTTGACCAACTTCTCCTCGATGTACACCTCGGCGGACGACGGCCGGACCTGGCACAGGCAACCCGGTGTGACATTCGCCTCCGACAGTTATTTCTCGCAGGTGACCTACGCAAAAAAAGGGGAGACCGTTTATATGATCGGTACGCTGTCGGGAAGGAGTAGCGGAGCATATCTGGCGCGTTTTGCCGAAAAAGACATTCTTGACATGACCCGGTACGAATACTGGAACGGGGATGAAAAGAGGTGGATAAAAGGCGACGAAAAAGCGGCGACGCCGATCATACGCGCTCCGGTCGGCGAAGCCTCCCTGATGTACCACGAAAAGTACAAGCGCTGGATCATTACCTATAACTGCGACTATGCGTTCGACCCCGCCGTGCGGAAGCGAAAACACGCCATCCTTTATCAGGACACCGAAGAGATTACCGACTGGAGCGGCGAAAGGAAAACCCTGCTTACCGCCGACCGATACCCGGGGTTGTACTGTGCCTATTTGCATCCGTTGAAAAACAGCGAAGACAGACTATATTTTCTGATGTCGCTATGGCAACCGTATAATGTGTTTTTGCTGAGCGCCGATATCGATTATCGGAAATAACCGGCAATTCATAAAATTCAGACAGACTCTAACAGGCAAATATCATGGTGGTAAAAATCCTGCTCATAGTGTCGATACTGTTGCAGTCCGTTGCGACGGTAATCGCTATCGGACTCATCCGGAAAACCAAGTTCAACTCGGTGTGGATTCTGCTCATCGTTGCGCTCGTGCTGATGACCGCCTCCCGCGTGCTACAATTCATTCACATCGTCCCGCGTGAGACGGTCTCCGGATGGATCATGGCGCTCACGTGGCTCGACATAGCCATCTCGTTGGCCCTCACGGTGGTTCTGTTCAGCGCGCGCAGGCTGGTGGAATACATCGACCGGCTGATCTATCAAAATACCCTCACTTCGAAACGTATACTGTCCGCTATCCTGCGCACGGAGGAGAAGGAGCGTAGCCGTTTTTCGGGTGAACTCCACGACGGTCTGGGGCCGCTACTCTCGTCAGCCAAGATGTCGCTGTCGGCCCTCGGGACCGATGGGCAAAGTCCGCGGGATGCCGAGATCATAGCCGGTACGACCCACGTCATCGACGAGGCGATCCGTTCCCTGAGGGAGATATCGAACAACCTCAGCCCCCACGTGCTGGGCGAGTTCGGGCTCGGGAAAGGGGTCGCCAATTTCGTGAACCGCCTTTCCGGCATCCATCCCGACACCACGATCAGTTACCGCACCAATCTGGTCGGCGAGCGGTTTGACACCGACGTCGAGGTGATACTCTACCGGGTCATATGCGAGTTGGTGTCCAACTCTCTGCGCCACTCCGGAGCGGGCGAGGTGACGCTCTCGCTACGATACGACGGCGCCGGGCTCACCCTCGATTACGGCGACAACGGACGTGGGTTCAATCCCGCGCTCGACGGCACATCGGGCATGGGTCTTTCCAATATCTCGTCGCGGATCAATACCCTCGGCGGCATCCTCGACCTCCACAGTTCGCCGGGTGAAGGGATGAGGGCGACGGTGAGGATCGAGCTGGCAAAAAATAATTGATGATGAGATGATTATTTCTGCGTAGCCCATTATCAAATTACCAAATCATCAAATTATCAAATCAAAAAAAGATGACCGGACCGATCCGCATAATCCTCGTCGACGACCACCGCCTGTTCCGCGACGGACTGAGGCAACTTCTGTCGGGCGACGAGCGTTTCGAGGTCGTGGGCGAGGCGGCTTCCGGAGAAGAGTTTCTGGAACTCGAAGCCGACGCCGACGTGGTATTCATGGATATCGACATGCCGGGCATGGGCGGGGTGGAGGCTACGCGGCTGGCATCGGAACGGCGGCCGGAGGTGCGGATTATAGCCCTGTCGATGCACGGCGAAAGGGAGTTCTACCAGCCGATGTCGGAGGCGGGTGCAAAGGGCTTTTTGCTCAAGAACTCCGAATTCGCAGAGGTGGCCGCGGCGGCGGAGAGTGTCGCGGCGGGCGGAACATACTTCTCGCCCGAGTTGTCGGATGCTCCGATCGCGGCGACGGAAGAGGAAGGCAGGACTCCCGAAGGCCACTATACCGAACCGCTTTCGGAACGCGAGACGGAGGTTTTGCCCCTTGTGTGCGAGGGGCTGTCGAATCTCCAGATAGCCGACCGCCTGTTCATATCGAAACGCACGGTCGATAAACACCGCGCAAATATCCTTGCCAAAATAGGGTGTAAGAATACGGCAAGCCTCGTCGTTTACGCCGTGAAGAACAATCTTATCAAGATATAAAATGGAGACTGTCAAATCATTTCCGCGCCGTCTTGCCGGACAGAACGATATCTGTACCGACGGTGTGCCCTCGAAAAAGGGGGCCGTCGAGTTCCTGCGCGACGTGGTGGCTCTGCTTTTCCCCGTGACCCACGGCCAGATATTCACCTCCGACGAAATAGAGTACCGCTGGCTCGATCTGCAGTCACAGTTCAAGCGGTTGATAACCCCCGTTCTGCCCGGCGATAAACGGTGCGAAGAGGTTGCTGAGGCATTTTTCAGGCAGATACCCGCCATTTACGAGGGTCTTCTGGAGGACGCCGAAATGTTCTCCGAGTGCGATCCCGCCTCGGTGTGCCGCGAGGAGGTGATACTCTGCTATCCGGGATTCTACGCAATCATGGTCCACCGTCTGGCCCACGCGATCTGGGAGTTGGGTATTCCCATACTTCCGCGCATACTGTCGGAGCACGCCCACTCGCGCACCGGCATCGACATACACCCCGGGGCGACGATAGGCAGACATCTCTATATCGACCACGGCACGGGCATCGTCATAGGCGAGACCTGCGTGATCGGTGAGAATGTGAAAATGTATCAGGGTGTGACGCTGGGAGCGACTTTCGTGAGGAAGAGCCTTCAGGGCACCAAACGCCACCCCACCATCGAGGACGGGGTGATCCTTTACGCGGGTTGTACCATTCTCGGAGGCGACACAGTGATAGGCCGCGGATCGGTTATCGGCGGCAATGTGTGGCTCACCGAATCGGTCGCATCCGGCACCAAGGTCTTTTACCGTCCCGAGATCGTTACAAAGCTCTAACTCTCCGCCCAGTGCAGGATGGTCTCGCTGTGTACCTCCACGCCGAACTTTTTTGCCTTCTGTAAGATACGGCGGGCGAGTTCCCCTTTTTCTTCGTCGGGAGCGTAATGGAAGTACGCCTCGGCAGCCCTTACGTGGGTTGCGTCGGGCATGGGGAATTTGCGCTCGCGGGGCAGGCCGTAATCGCTGTCAGGCAGTTCGCTCCGCCCTTCGGCGGTGAGGCGGTCGGTACCCGGATAATGCGCTCCGGGATTCCTGTGATGATTTTTTGTCTTTTCCATATTCGCTCCCGGGGCAATTTTCGTGCCCCGGGAGTTCCTTCTATATCGGCTGGCAGCGGGGACAATAGTATACCGCGCCACCGAGATATGCTTCCTTTATGATGCCGCCGCCGCAAACGGGACACGGTTCGGCCCAGGTGTTTTTCGAGAGTATCGACCGGTAGCCGCCGGGTGTGCCGAAAATGTCGCGTTCGGTGTCGCGTCCCCCTTTCGAGGTCATTTCCCGCAGGGTGTCCTTCACCGTTTCGAAGAGGATGTGCCGCTCATGCGGAGTAAGCGTGGAGATCTTTCGGCGGGGATTGATGCGCGCCCGAAACAGAATATCCTGCAACACGCCGTTGCCAAGTCCCGGAATCCGTTGCTCGGTCGCCAGAAAAGCCTTCGCCGAAACGCTGGGTTTGCCAGCAAGGGTCGCGGCGAACAGGGCGTCGAAATACTCCTCGTCGAAGGCGTCGGAGAGAGGAGAGGTTTTGCTCAACGCTCCTTTATAATAGGGATTGTCGAGCACGCCCCGGAAAGCCTGAATGCCTCCGTACATCGCCACCGAACAGACCAGAAACCCGCCGTCGTCCAATGTAATGAGAAGTTGATATTTCGCGGGTACCTTCGCACCGGGCGCGTAATAACGCGGCATCACTCCGTCCGAAAGAGCGAGATGCACGTCGCCTTCGAAGGTGATATCGAGAAACGCGCCGTGCCCCTCGGCGCGAACGATCTTTCGGCCGGTGAGCAGGGCGGGGTACTCTTCCGGATCGCCTGCGAACCATGTGAATTTATGGGGCGATGTGGCGTTGAACACCGCCGTGACCGTGCGCCCGGCGAGATTTTCGGTGATCTGCCGCGCTAATGCCGTTGTTTCGGGAAGTTCGAGCATGTTTTTTAGGTTTTATAGTTTCCGTAATTCTATTTTGTCGTTGCCGGGGACGGCTCGATACAAGACATAGGCCCCGTTATCGTCGCGCACGACCTCGACCACCGTCGCCGAGGAGCCCTGAACGACGCGCACTCTTTCCCAAGCGGGATCGACGCGGGTTTTGAGCGTCAGCGGCAGATCGAACAGCCTCTTGTCGAGCGGATGATCCACTCTGACTACGATCCTTCGCCCTTTGCGTTTCCATTCGAGCGTGGCGTTCATCCTCTGTTCGATGTAGCGCGCCGCATCGCCGAAAGTGGCGACCCAAAGATCGTCCGAGGCCGCGATATGGCTGAAATATGCCTCCATGTCGGCGCCGGTCATCGCTTCCCAGCCTATGCCCTCGACGCCGTGTATGACGAGCACGAGCCACAGGTTCTTCTGCGCGGCGGTGATGTCGGCCCACTCCTTCATTTGGGAGAGCGTGGTGGCGGTGAGGATGCCGCGCTGCCACTGCACGTATTCGTGCTCCGGAGCGACGGGACTTCGGCGGTCGGGACGGTGCAGTTCGAGGATGTAGTCGCGCCCCATGCGGTTGCGAAGCGCCGGATAGACCTTCATCGCGTAACCCATGGCGCGGTCGTCGTCGGTGCCGTAGGGACATTCGGCCGCCAGGGTCGAACGAAAGTCGATCCGGGTGGCGATCTCGTCGCGGCTCTTTTCGAGTTCGTAGAGCATGTTCGCCTCGTCGAGCGCCGAAACGTAGGGGTGGGTCACCATGTGGCTTGCGAACTCGTGACCTTCGGCGGTGTACGCCCGTGCCTTTTCCCATGTCAGGCCGCCCGAAGTGTTAGGGTCTATGGGTGGTGAGGCGGGAATATCGGCGGGCAGGGCTTCGAGCTTGCCTTCGCGTACTCCCGCGTAAAATTCGTCGATTATCCTGCACGCCTCCTCGATGCGACCTGCGTCGATCTGCGCTCCGGCGCGTGTGAACTGCTGGTCGGCTCCCCGCACCGGGACGAATCGCGAAGCAGAGGCCCTCTCGAAGATATTTTCCGGCGTGGTGGGCGTAAGCCGGGTCTCGGCTACGATCTCTTCGATGGGACGTCCGATAAACCGCGCCTTGTGGGTCGATCCGGGCAGCGATCCCGTGTTGATGAAAAATGTTCCAGGCAGACCGAGGCGGTTCATTATGGGGATGGCGACGCGGAACTGGTTCACGGTGCCGTCGTCGTAGGTGATCGAGACGGCTCCACGTTTGTCGTGCTGCCATTTGGCGATCGTGGTTTCGCCCGTGGCGGTTTGGGCATGTGTGCCGGGGATGGCCGCGATGCAGATAATTGCGAAAAGGATTTTTTTCATGGTCGTCGTCCGATTCAGGTTGGTTTCCTGCAAAAATAGCTTTTTGGCGCGGATTTTGAGAGTGGCGAGGGTATGAAAACGAGATTATTATGCCTTACGGCGCTTTTGACGGCGGCAGTGGCCGCACAGACAACTATGGCACAGAGTGTTAATATTATCGAGCGGGATGGCTTGCGCTTGCATGTTTTCCTCTCCGAACCGGTGATCTTTCAGGTCGCCTCGGTCGTGTTGGAAACCGCGGACGAAGTGGTACTCGTCGACGCGCAGTTCTCGGCCGACAACGCCGCGATGGTCGCCGAACTTATCCGCGCGACAGGTAAGCCTTTGAAAACCATCTTTATCAGCCATTCCGACCCCGACTACTATTTTGGGCTCGCGACCATAGTCGACGCCTTCCCCGAAGCTCGCATTCTGGCCACACCCCAAACGGTGTGGACGATAGGTGCGACGAAAGACGAAAAGATGGCCGTCTGGGCGCCACAGTTGGGCGACCGCGCACCGAAACGCATCGTGGTTCCGGCGGCGCTTACGGGCGATCACTTCATGGTGTCGGGCCACCGCGTCGAAGTGAAGCGGGCGGGGGGCGACGAGGGCCATTCGTGGCTCTGGATCCCTTCGGCACGCACGATCCTCGGCGGCATCTATGTCGATAACGGAGAACACATCTGGTTGGCCGATTCTCCCTCGAAGCAGGATCGCGCGAAATGGCTTGCGGCGCTCGACGAGATGGAGGCGCTGAAGCCCTCGCTCGTGATCCCGGCCCATTTCAATCCCGCCTCCCCCGTAAAACCGAGCGTCGCGGGGCTCGATCCGATCAATTTCACACGCCGATATCTGAGGACTTTCGAGCGCGCGCTCGACGATTCGAAAACCGCCGCCGAAGTTGTCTCTCACATGAAAACCGCCTATCCGGAACTTCGCGGTGAAAGCAACCTCGAAATGAGCGCCAAGGTGCTGAAAGGCGAAATGGCGTGGAAAACGGTGAGGCCGTTCCCGGCGATAGGGCGCAAGGCCGAGGTCGATTTCGGCGGCGAGTACGACTTCGAGCTCAATTTCCATAACGAGCACTCGATGACCTTCACCGGCCTGAAACCGCGCGCGAACGACCGTCCGACGACCGACACGGTCGAATACACCGCCGTCGAGGTCGCCCCGGGGGTCTACATGGTCTATTGGACAGAAAAAGACAATACCCACGTCGTCCACGTCGAGGATTACGGCGGCGGGGTGGCATACACGAATATCGCCGCTCCCGACGGCTCGTTCACAAATCTGAAAGGAACGCTGCGGCTGATGGAGTGACCATCAAATCTTCAAACCGTTCAAATACTCTTTCTGTTCCGGGGTGATGCGGTAGCTTTCGCGCGCCTTTTGGATCGCCTTGTTGTGTACGAAACGCGAAAAGACCGGAGTGCGCAGCCACGGCTCGGCGCTGTCGTAATGCTTCACAAGGGCCACGCTCAGCGCCCACGCTATCGCCATGTCGACGTAGTATTGTCCCTGCTCCACTTCCGACAGATGCCGGAGCGTCGAGTCGAGATGCCCGGCGTCGAGGAAAAAATCCATGAGAAGGATCACGAAGGTGCGCTTCTCGAACTCGCCGGGATGGGTTTTCAGAGGTGCAAAGCGTCCGAAAACCTCGTCGCGATGCTTGGCGAATACTTTCATGTCGGAGATTATCACATCGACATGCGCCCAACTGTCGAAATAGGGTATCAGCCGTTCCAACCGGCTGAAAACTTCCTCAAGCGGCATCTTCCGGGAACGGGCGGCGAGCACCAGCCCGTAGAGCATCACCTCTTCGTAAGTCGGTTCGACACCGGGGCCCTCCCACAGATACTCCTCGACGTCGGGTGAGGAGGCGATCTCTTTCGCGAACTTGCGCAACGCGGGCGTTCGCACCCCGAGTATTTCGTATTTTGTCGCGAGAATGCGCCGGCTGAACTCGCGGAATTCTTCCCCGGGATCAGCCAGCGCCTTCAATCGTTCTAAAACATCCATCGTTTTCAGCGTTATTTTACAGGTACGCGGAATTCGACTATCCACGGTGCGTCGGGACCCTGTGTGGCGTCGACGCAACTGATGTAGAGTTCGTAGTGGTCGCGCATATCCTCCTTGAGGCCGCGGGTGGCGACCTCGGTGTAGATGCTGTTCCATGCCGCGCCGTACTCCGACATCGTCACCTCGGCGTTCATCACAAGATATTTGCCGCCGCTCACCGTGTAGCGCATCATCCCTTCGCCGGGCTCCATTCCGGGCATCGCCTCGAGGGCCGCGCTCGAACGCAGCTCGGAGGGCGGAACCGCAGTCGGGTCGTCGTGGTAGATGCCTATCATGCGCGGGCCGAGGGGCCAGTAGTTGTTCGCTCCGGCCCATGCGCCGATCTTTTCGAACGCACCGGCTATGCCGGAGTAGTCGCCGACGTGGCGTAGCGCTATTGTTTCTATGGGGTCGATATTCTTTATCTCAATACTGTTGATCTTCATAATGATTTTGTTGTTAGTGTCTTCGTAATCAATTAACTCTTTGAGCGGTGGATGGTTTTCGATGGTGTGCGGCCTTCCGGTGGGCTCGAGATGCTCTATGCGGTCGAGGCGGAAACAGCGGTAGTCGTCCCGCAGGTGGCACCACGCCGCCACGTACCAGCACGGATGCGAGAAAGCCACTCCCACCGCCTCCACCTCGCGCCGCGAAGTGCGTCCTTCGACATCCCTGTACTCCATCCGCAGGATGGCGCGGTCGCCTATGCTGCGCAGGATGGTCTGGAGCGTCCCCGACGTTTTGGTCTCGGGCGTGCGCCGCGAACGGTGAACCGATATCTTTCCGTCGAGCCCCTCCATGTATCCGCGCCCGACGCCCCTCATCACCGCCCTCACTTTGTCCATCCCGCTGCGGAAGTGGCCGCTGTTGTGGCTGTCGGTCATCTGCTCGATAAATTTTTCGGCCGTCAGGAACGCCAGCGCCTCCTCGGGTGTGAACATCAGCGGCGGCAGGCGGTACCCGTCGACAAGCGAATAGCCCACTCCCGCGTCGCCGCACACCGGTACCCCGGCCTGCTCCAGCGTTCGGATGTCGCGATATATGGTGCGTACGCTCACCCCGAACCTGGCGGCAAGGTCGGCCGCAGTCACGACCGAACGCGACTGCAGGCCGACGAGGATCGCCGATATGCGGTCCAACCTGTTCACTTCTTTATCTATTTGGAAGTTATTTTTTCCGCGTAGCCCATTACCAAATTATCAAATTATATCTTCTCATACATAACGGCCCACTGGATGCCGAAGCGGTCGGTGAGTTCGCCGTAGAGCTCGGCGTAGAAAGTTTTTTGGAGCGGGCACATGATCTTTCGCGCACCCTCCGATAGACGTTTCCATACCGTTTCCGCCTCGGCGGCGGAGTCGACCGACAGGGTCAGCATGAAGCCGCTTCCGAAGGTGAGAGTGTCGCCGAGCACAGTGTCGGCTATGCCCATCGTGCCGCCCGGAAAACGGCTCGAAGCGATACAGCAGTGTCCGATCCTTTGCAGGTATTCGGCGGGAAGGGGCGGTGTGCCCTCCATCGGCGGGAAGTCGGCGTAGCGTGTGAGGTTTTCGACGGTGCCGTCCAGCACGCCTGCGTAAAAGTTGGCGGCGGCCTCTGCCTCGCCGTTGAACATTAGGTAAGGTGAAATTTTCATAGTTGTAAAAATTGGTTTGCGGAGGCAAATGTAACACTCCCGAATGACAGCCCTTTGTCAGCAGGGGTTCGAAAAATTTGCCTTATCCGTAAAAATGGCTGTTACACGATCCACGAGGCGACGTAAGACACTTTCGGGGCGGACGGGGCGCCGTGCAGGATCTCATAATGTCCGGCTATCCCTTCCTGGCGGCAGGTTTCGGCGAAGTGGCACAGCGCGATTCCCGCGTCGAGGCTTTCGTAGCCCATCGAGGGAGCTTTGTAGAAATGGAGCGCGCCGCGGCCTGTCTCCAGAACCACCCGCCACGACTGTTTGTTATTGGCCGAGGGGGCGCGGCGAACCATCTCCAGGGGCAGGGCGTAGATCCCGGCCGCCTGAGGAGTGAGGGGATTGCCGAATGTGCCGTCGAAAAATGTCTCGCCGAAAGGTTTTCTCGGGGTCGGCTTACCACCGTTCATAAGTGTCGAGATACTGCGATGGGGTTTTTCGGCCGCGTGACCTACCGGCGACACGCTGCGAAGCCGCTCGCCCGGCCCGAGCGAAAGTTGCTTTTTGAAGCCGCCGCGATCGAAAAATCCGGCAAGCCAACAGGTGCCGAGACCGAGAGACGTGCAATATAATACCGCCTGTTCGAACACATAGGCCGCTCCTTCCTGCGTCAGGGGCGCGTCGCCGCGAACGATGAGCGCCAGATAGTCCGCCGCGCCCCGGATCGCACCGTAAGTTCCCAGACGCACCGGCTGATCCGTCGCGGCGGTACGCACGAGCCGGATGCGGCAACCTGCCCCGAAGGGGGCCTGCAGGGTCGCTATATAGTCGGCGATCTTCGAGGCTGTAATATTATCGAGCGCCTCACCGTTGTATGTACGCACCGACCGGCGCGCCATGATAGCTTCGGTAATTTTCATGGTCAGGAAATTTATGGTAAAGATAACTATTTTTGTAAGAGAGTGCGCAAGATAATCCACATAGACATGGACGCTTTCTATGCGAGCGTCGAGCAGAGGGACAACCCCGCGTTCCGGGGGAAGCCTCTTGCCGTGGGCTATTCGGGTGACAGGGGAGTGGTCGCGGCGGCGAGCTATGAGGCGCGAAAATATGGCGTTCGTTCGGCGATGTCGTCCAAGATGGCTCTGAAACGTTGCCCGCAACTGATATTTACCCCGGGGCGTTTCGATGTCTATAAAGAGGTGTCGGGGCAGATACGCGACATTTTCAACGACTACACCGACCTTGTGGAACCGCTTTCGCTCGACGAAGCCTATCTCGACGTGACGGAGAACAAGATCGGAATGCCATCGGCCACCATCATCGCGCGGCAGATCAGGGAACGTATCCGTGCCGCGACCGGCCTGACCGCTTCGGCAGGGGTGTCGATCAACAAGTTCCTGGCGAAGATAGCCTCCGACTACCGCAAGCCCGACGGTCTGTTCGTTGTCACCGACCGCGAGGCGGAGGCTTTCGTGGGAACTCTGCGCATCGAACAGTTCTGGGGAGTGGGGCCCGCCACGGCCGAAAAGATGCACCGTCTGGGTATCCACACCGGAGCCGACCTCAGGCGCCAACCCATAGATCTGCTTACGCGTAATTTCGGGAAGATGGGGCACGTTCTTTACGATTTCGCGCGCGGGATCGACAACCGCCCCGTCGAACCTTTCCATATCCGGAAATCGATCGGAGCCGAGGAGACCTATCCCCGCGATTTGGACGATCCCGAACTGCTTGCCGGGAAGCTGCGCGAACTCTCAGGCGAGGTGTGGCGAAGGGCGGGACGACACGAGTTTTTCGGCCGTACGGTCACCCTGAAGGTCAAATACGCCGACTTCACCCTTATCTCGCGCAGCAAGACCCCCGGCGGCTTCATCACCGAATTCGGAGTGCTTTCGGCCACGGCGCAGGAACTGCTCGAGGGGGTAGACTACAGCGAAAAGCCGATCCGACTGCTGGGGCTGTCGTTGGGTGGCGCTCGCGAGATAGAGGCTTCCGAGGCTTACCAGTTGGAGTTCGATTTTCCGGTTCCCTTTTAATTTGCTATCTTCGCGCCGTAAAACACTTGATAATTAGATGACATTTGACGATTTAGACATTGCGGAGCCCATTCTGAGGGCCGTCCGTGAAAAGGGATACAGCGAACCGACCCCTATTCAGGTGGAGGCGATCCCCGTGGTGGCGGGCGGAAGGGATATCTTCGGGATAGCCCAGACCGGCACCGGAAAAACCGCCGCCTTCGCGATACCCATCCTGCAAACCCTGTGGGAGGAGAAAGTGCGCCGGGCCGCCGAAAAGGGCGCCGACGATCCGGTTAAAGAGGCGACCGAAGAGCCCTCCAAACCCCGCCGTAAAGACCGCCGGGGACGCAGTCACGGAAAACCGGTGGAAGAGCGCGTCATCCGCGCCCTCATCATCACACCCACTCGCGAACTCGCCCTTCAGATAAACGACTGCTTCGCCGATTACGGCAAATACACGGGTCTGCGGCACGTTGCCATCTTCGGCGGTGTGAAACAGGGCCCGCAGACCGAAAAACTGCGTCGCGGCGTCGACATCCTGATAGCCACGCCCGGACGTCTGCTCGACCTCATGGGTCAGGGCGAAGTGAATCTCGACAAGCTCACCTGCCTCGTTCTCGACGAGGCCGACCGGATGCTCGACATGGGATTCATTCCCGATATCCGCCGCCTGCTCACCCGCATCCCGTCGCGCCGCCAGACTCTGTTCTTCTCGGCGACGATGCCCGATCCGATAGTATCACTCTCGAGGGGCATCCTCACCAATCCCGTGCGAATAGAGGTCACACCCGCCGCCTCGACCGTCGATACCGTCGACCAGAAGATATACTTCGTCGAGAAGCCCGACAAGAAGGGACTGCTGGTCGATATTCTGAAGCGCGAGAGGGACAAAACGGTGCTCGTGTTTTCGCGCACCAAACACGGCGCCGAAAATATCTCGAAACTGCTCAAGAAGGCGGGCATAGAGAGCGCCGCCATACACGGCGACAAATCGCAGGGAGCACGCCAGAAAGCCCTCGCCGATTTCAAGGATGGCAAGGTGAAGGTGCTTGTGGCCACCGATATAGCCGCGCGCGGGCTCGACATCAAGGAGCTCGGTATGGTGATAAACTTCGACCTGCCCGACGTGGTCGAGACCTACGTCCACCGCATAGGCCGAACGGGCCGCGCCGGAGCCGCCGGGGAGGCCGTCACATTCTGTTCGCAGGACGACCACATGATCGTGAAGGAGATCCAGGCACTGGTCGGCAGGCCGATCCACATGGAGTTGATGTAAGAGATTGTTTGAAATATCCGTCTCTTGCTCCCGGGCAACGATGAATCCGCCGCGGATAGAGATACGGTGAACTTACAAAACATCCTGTCCGCGGGACGCATGATGGCGGTCTTGGGGTTTGCGATATTCGTCGACGCCTTTATATCTGCCTGTTGCAGATACATGATTAATTTTCCGCGCAAAAGTTTCCTATTGTGGAAACTTTGCGTATCTTTGCCGAAAAGATATTGTTGTTATGGATGTCCGGATAGAAAAAATCGGTTCCGTGATCCGCCGTGAAAGGACACGTCGGGGAATGACGCAGGAAGATCTCGGTGCCATGGTCGGCGTGGGTAAAGCCAGGATATCGAAGATAGAGAGCGGTAAAGGTTTGACCGTGGCGACCGTTGTCCGCGTGATGGACTCTCTCGGACTTTCGGCCTCGGTCGCTCCGTCGAAACCGGGCCACGTCGATAAGCGGATGGTCGGATATATCATTGCCGCCATAAACGAGTTTTCGAAAACCTATGGTCTTACGACGAGGGAAGCCAGCAACTATCTGAACCGTTACAAGGGGCTCGATTTTCTTGTCGAACACTATCCGGCCGAACACCTGTTGTCTTTCGAAGACGCAGTGCAGGATTTGGCCCGTGTTTGTCGTAAAAATGGAGGAGGGATCGAATGAGACTTTTTCACGGTTCAAACACTGCTGTCGAAATCATCGACTTCGATAGATGTAAGCCGTATAAAGATTTCGGACGCGGCTTCTATCTCACGGAAATAGAACAGCAGGCCGTTCTGATGGCTAAACGCACGGCCTCTATCCATGGAGGAGAAGCGGTTGTCAGTAAATTCAAATTCGACGAATCGGCATTCGACGATCCGGCGCTCTCCATAAAGCATTTCCGTGAGCCGGATCGGGAATGGGCATTGTTCGTTATGAAAAACCGAAGCAGGGAACATGTGCAACCTGTTCACGACCACGACATAGTTATAGGTCCTGTTGCCGACGACGACATCGCCGTCCTGTTTCGTAACTATGCCGACGAAATCATCGATCTGCCGACTTTGGTCGAGGGTCTTAGATACAAAAAGGTCTCCTCCCAATACTTTTTCCACTCGCTTGCGGCAGCGGCATATCTAAAATCGGTATAAAGGCATGGATAAGAAAGCGCAATATCTGATCGAGGGAATAACCAAAGACATCGTCATGTGGCTTATGCAGGATGAGATCATTGACATGCCGGAGGCCATCGGTCTGTTCCACAATTCCGAGACATTTGAAAAGCTGTCGGACGAAAAAACGGGACTGTATATCGAGAGTTCGTCGTATGTATATGAAATTCTGCGGTCGGAACTTAAAATGGGAAAGATACAATAGGCCTGTCGCAGAATCGGCCGACGCGCGTGGTTTTGCGCAAATCGGGTTTCATTCTGTGTCCACCAACTCCCGTGCCCGGGCCATTGCGGCGTCGATGTGGGGAAGGACGTTTTTCGAGCCGACCAACTCCTCGATGCCGGTGCGGCGTAGCGTCTCGCGAACATCGGTCTGGACGCCCGAAAGTAGCACCGTGATCCCCTCCTTCTGCGACCGCCGCACCAGACCCGCGAGATTGTGCGCGCCCGTCGAGTCGACGAAAGGCACCTTGCGCATACGGATTATACGCACCCGGGGCTTGTCGCCGATGCTTTTCATCACGTCGTCGAACTTGCCCGCGATCCCGAAGAAGAACGGCCCTTCGATCTCGTAAACCTCCACACCTGCGGGCAGTTCCAGTTTGTCGGTGTCGACGCTGCCCTCGACATACTCCGCTCCGGAGACCTCGCGCCCGAACCGCGACACAGTCGAAACGTCAGAGATGCGCTTCAGAAACAGCACCGCCGCCAGCAACAGCCCTATCTCGATGGCGATCGTGAGGTCGAATATCACCGTCAGAAGGAAAGTCGCCCCGAGCACCGCCGCTCCGGCCCTCTCGCCGCGCACCAATGAGCGGAAATTACGCCATTCGCTCATGTTGTAGGCCACCACCGTGAGCACTCCCGCCAGACACGACATGGGTATGTGGCGCGTGAGATCGCCCAGGAAAAGCATTATGAGCAGCAACGTCACGGCATGTACGAGACCCGCCACGGGCGAGCGTCCGCCGTTGTTTATGTTGGTCATGGTGCGCGCGATGGCGCCCGTGGCGGGGATCCCGCCGAAAAACGGGGTCACGACGTTGGCCAGCCCTTGGGCTATGAGTTCTGTGTTGGAGTTGTGGCGGTCGCCCGTCGCACCGTCGGCCACGGTCGCCGACAGCAGCGATTCGATGGCCCCGAGCATCGCGATGGTGAAAGCCGCCGGAAGCAGCGTGCGCACCATGTCGAAGTTAATGTCGGGAGTCTGGGCCGAGATGCTCATCGCTCCGAGTGCGAATCTGTCTCCTATGGTCTCGATGCCCGCGATGCCGCATTTTTCGCGCAACAGCCACACGATGAGGGTCATCAGTACGATCGCCACGAGCGAGCCGGGGATTTTTTTCGACAGGCGGGGCATCAGCACTATGATGGCTATGGTGGCCGCGCCTATGCCCAGCGCCCACGGATTGAAACTCGCGATATTGGCGCCGTACACCGCCCATTTGTCTATGAAATCGGCCGGAACATCGGCGATGCCGAGGCCGAAGAGGTCGTTTATCTGCGTGGCGAAGATCGTAAGGGCTATCCCACTCGTGAAACCCACCACGACGGGGTAGGGGATGAAGCGGATTATGGCGCCGAAGCGCAACAGGCCCATTGCGACGAGCATCACCCCCGCCATGATGGTGGCCACGATCAGCCCCGAGGTGCCGAACTGTTGCACGATGCCGTAGACGATGACGATGAACGCGCCGGTGGGGCCGCCTATCTGAGTGCGCGAGCCGCCCAGAAGCGAGATCAGAAAGCCCGCGATGACGGCGGTGATAAGCCCCTTTTCGGGCGTGACGCCGCTCGCGATACCGAACGCGATGGCCAGCGGCAGGGCGACTATCCCGACGATGATGCCCGACATGAGGTCGGCGGAGAGTTTTTGCCGCGAGTACCCCTCTTTGAACGTGTCGAAAAGTTTGGGGCGGAAGATGTTTTTGAGCGCTTCTTTCATGGCGGGGCCAAAAAACAGGAAAATTGAAGCGGCAAATATAGTTATTTTCGAAAGGCAACCAACTGTTTTTATTTCACATACCCGATATTTTCATATTTTTGTATCCATCTCTCGAATTACTTAATAATGCCCAGATTCGAATATAAAGGAAAAAACGTTCGGTACGATGAGTGCGGCGACGGGCCGCCGCCGTTGCTCCTTCACGGCAATACGTCGTCCGGTTTTTTCCACCCTACGTTCACTACAGGCCGTTTGATCCTTCGGCCACGTACTATGGCCGACTTTGAAATGTGTATGGAAATGGACAACGACCCCGAGGTTACCCGGTATCTCCCGAAAATGTGGAACACCCCGGAAGAACACGCCGCTCTTCTGAAAGAGTGGATCGTCCGCTCACACTCCGCGGGATTGGGCTACTGGTCGGTTTTCCCTAAAGACAGACCTGAGGATTTTCTCGGCTGGGTACATCTGTTGCCCGTCGAGGATGACGACAACGCCACCGAGATCGGCTGGCGGTTCAAACGCCCGGCATGGGGCAAAGGATACGCGACGGAAGCTGCCGGGGCCGTTCTCCGCTATGCTTTCGAGGCAGTAGGCTCCCGGCGGGTGGTTGCTGCGACACACTCCGAAAACGACCGTTCAAAACGGGTCATCGAGAGATTGGGACTGAAATACGTGGCCGACTTTATCTACGGTGGCAAGATACCATCTTCATTCTATGAGATAACGAGGTAGCTCCGCCCCGGAGCCCTAACAAGCTATTCCAACATGAACACCGCCGAAATGCGCGTGGTTATCTCCATCTGTCCCGAGGGAAGTACCGTCGAGGCGGCATCCATCGCGACTTCCGCTTTGAGTTGATTGGTCATCGCGGCACGGTACAGCGGCGTGGCGGGATTCGCCCCGTCTTCCGACAGGCTCAACATGCGACCCACTTTCAGCCCCGACAACGCGGCGTACTGCTCCGCTTTCTGCATCGCCTTTTCGAAAGCGAGCTCGCGCGAACGTGCAAAATGTTCGGTGTTGTCGGCAACGCTGAAATCTATCCGGTTCATCATGATGCCGTCGATCCCGGAGAGGCGGTCGATAAGCCGCGCGACCTTTTCGGCATCCTCGCCGATCCCGCGAACGGCAAAATCGATGCTCTGGTCGGCGCGTTGGCCAACCAGAACGCTGCGGTTGTTGCGCCATTCGTACTCGGGACTGAATCTCAGCGAGGCGGTCTGAGTGTCCTTGTCCTCGATGCCGGCCTCTTTAAGGATGGTCAGCGCCTGGCCCGCCATGCGGCCCACCGCTTCCTGGGCCAGGCGCGTAGTCCGCTCGACCTTGCTCATGGAGACGGTCATGCGCACCATGTCCGGCGCTATGGATACAGTACCCACACCCGAAACCGTAACCGTGCTCGGCTCTTGCCGCACCGTACTTTGTACGCAACCCGAAAGGAGTGCGACAGCCGCCGCAAGGCAGCACATCGACAAATGATTCGCCCTCATAATGTTTTGTTTAAAAAATTATTTGGCCCTGCGTTTCCGTGCGGGATGATCTTTGGCCCATTCCCGCAACTCGTCGGAGAAAAAGTAAACTTTTCGTCCGTCTTTATAATAAGGAACGCTCTTGCTCTGAATGAGCTGGTAGACAGCACCGAGCGAACGGTTCAGAATCTCGCTTGCGGCGTTGATGTCTATGCGTTGCCGACCCTCCGTCGCCGGTCTTGCCGTGTCGGCCCCGGTGCCGTCCGTTTCCGGCGAAACCGGCTTCACGGCAACGTATTTCGATGCCGTCGCCTCTTTCCAGGGACCTTGGGTCATATAGTATTTTACAACGCCGTCTTCGTAGAACACCGTTTTCTTGCCCTGTTCGCGCGAAGGCAACACGCCCGACATGGAGAGTTCGCTCACCGCTTTCGGGCGGAGTTTCAACACCCGGCACACCTCGTGCATATCCATCACGGGCTTGTCGGGCGAGACTGTTCTCTGAAGGTAGTCGAGTTTCTTTTCGAGTAGCGTCATACGCTGAAGAAGTTCCGGCAGTAGGGTATGTTCGGACTCCTCCGAGGTGAGGATTCCCAGTATCTTCTCTACCGCCTCCGGCAGTTTGTCAAATGATAATTTCTTAGCCATACTTGATAGTAGATTTGATGATAAATCGAACAAAGATACAAAAATCCTATGATCACTTCAATAATTTGTAGAATAATAACGTTTTGTGCACAAAATCCGTATCGTTGTTCGGACTCGTCGCCGCGGCGGGGTACTCGTAAATGTGCTTCCTGCCGACGGGCGGCATCACCGTTTTGCGGCGAGCGCCTCTTCGAGCTGGATGCCCAATGCCTTTGCCACGCCCGCTCCGTATGCGGGATCGGCCTTGTGGCAGTTGCGCACATGGCGCTGTTTGATGAATATCTCCGCGTCGCCCATTGCCCTCGCCGTGTTCTCGAACAGCACCTTTTGCTGAGGCGGCGACATCAGGCGGAACAACATCCCCGGCTGGGTGTAATAATCGTCGTCGAACTCACGCTCGTTATAGTTGTAGGCGTCGCCGTGTAGCCTCAGGGGAGGATCTTTCTTTTCGGGCGAGTCTTTCCATTCGCCGTAGCTATTGGGCTCGTACCCTATCGTGGAGCCGTAGTTGCCGTCCACCCTCATCTGTCCGTCGCGATGATAGGCGTGCACCGGCACGCGCGCCCGGTTGACCGGAATGTCGTTGTGGTTCACCCCCAACCGGTAACGTTGCGCGTCGCCATAGGAGAAGAGGCGTCCCTGCAACATCTTGTCGGGAGAGAAACCGATGCCCTCGACCGTGTTCATCGGGTTGAAGGCGGCCTGCTCCACCTCGGCGTAATAGTTCTCGGGATTGCGGTTGAGCTCCAGCACACCCACGTCGATGAGCGGAAAATCGTCGTGCAACCATACTTTGGTCAGATCGAACGGATTGAAGCGGTATTTGTCGGCCTCTTTTTCCGTCATCAGTTGTACCTTGACGTTCCAGCGCGGGAAATCGCCCCGCTCGATAGCCTCGTAAAGGTCGCGTTGATGCGATTCACGGTCTTTGGCGACGATTGCCTCGGCCTCTTGGTCGGTAAGATTTTTGATGCCCTGTTGCGTTTTCAGATGGAACTTCACCCATGTGCGCACTCCGTCGGCGTTGATGAAGCTGTATGTGTGGCTTCCGAAACCGTCCATGTGGCGGTAGGACAAGGGGATGCCCCGGTCGCTCATCGTGATGGTCACCTGGTGGAGCGCCTCGGGTAGCGAAGTCCAGAAATCCCAGTTGTTGTTCGCGCTGCGCATATTGGTGCGCGGGTCGCGCTTGATGGCGTGGTTGAGGTCGGGGAATTTGAGCGGGTCTCGCAGGAAGAACACGGGCGTGTTGTTGCCCACCAGATCCCAGTTGCCCTCGTCGGTGTAGAATTTCATGGCGAATCCACGGATATCACGCTCGGCGTCGGCGGCCCCGCGTTCGCCCGCGACGGTCGAAAAACGCAGGAAACAATCGGTCTTTTTGCCCACCTTCCCAAAGATCGAGGCGCGTGTGTATTTCGTTATGTCGTGGGTGACGGTGAAGGTTCCGTATGCACCCGATCCTTTGGCGTGCATACGCCTCTCGGGGATCACTTCGCGGTCGAAATGTGCGAGTTTTTCGAGGAACCAGGGGTCCTGGATCAACATGGGGCCGCGCTGTCCGGCGGTTTGCGAGTTCTGGTTATCCGCAACGGGCCTGCCGGACGCGGTGGTCAGTCTTTTTTTCTTTTCCATATGAGCATGATATTTACACGGTACGCGGGAGATACCGTGCAAATATTATGCTGTTTTTTATCCGAGTCCGGCGTGTCGGTTCGGGATCCGCGGCCCCTCACTGTCTGGCGACCCGGGGGCGAATTATATCTGTTATCCGCATCACCGGGACAGGATCGCCGGAGAAAGCGACACTCCCTATGTACATGGCTCTGGGATGGATGCTCGCCTGTGAAGCGTGCGCATGGAACACTATGCGAAGAGCTCCCTCCCTGTCGCGGAACATGGCGCTGTGGCCCACGCCCACCAGATCGCCGGGCTTCTGCAATATGGGATTGCCCTCATACTTCGTCCACGGGCCCGCGGGAGAGGCCGCCGTGGCATAACCTATTCCGTAGAACGGACTTTCGTAACTGTTGGCCGAATAGGTCATGTAATACGTTCCGGCGTGTTTCACAACGAACGGGCCTTCGTTCACCCTCGGCCACACCTCTTCCCAGGGCTGGGAAACGTTTATACACTTGGTCATAGTCTCCTGGCGGATCGTCGTCAGATCGTCTTCGAGCCGGGCCACCCACACATTGAGCCCGTCGTTGAAACGGTCGAAATAGAGATACGGCGCGTGGTCGTCGTCGAAGAAAAGCGAATTGTCGATACATTTTTCGCCCTCGATCATCGGTCGCCGCTCCTCCTGGACGAAGGGGCCGAGCGGAGAGTCTGCCGTGGCGACACAGATATGCTCGTCGGCCGAATAGTACATGAAGAATTTATCTTTGCCGGCGATATAATAGACCTCCGGCGCCCAGAACCAACGGTCGCCCCACGAGTCCCGCTTGTCGAGCGCAGGGGCCGCCGCTTTCGTCCACACCGACAGATCGTCGGAGGTGAACACATCTATTCCGCTGGCGTTATAGGTTCCATAGGCGTAATAGACGCCGTCGTGTAGCATGATGAACGGGTCGCCGAAAAGGACGGGTTCGGTGTTTTGGCTTCGGCACGATAACACGGCCGGCGCGGCAAGCGCCAGAAATAATAATTTGAGGGTTTTCATTTTTCTGTAGCGAATAATTTGGGGTTTCGTTTTCTGCTACAAAAATAATAAAAATATCGATCTTCTGCTTTTGTATGCTGAAGGTCTATGATCGGATATCGGGGATTGACTTTTCAGGGGACAGGGTCGTAACCCGAACCGCCCCACGGGTGGCAACGGGCTATGCGCTTTGCGGCGAGCCATCCCCCGCGAAGCAGGCCGTGTTTTTTCAACGCTTCGAGTGAATATTGAGAACACGTGGGGGTGAAACGGCAGGCAGGGGGCGTCAATGGCGAAATACAGAGTTGATAGAACGTTATCAATGCCACGAACGGACTTATCGCCACCCACTTAACACCGGTCAAGAATTTTTTCGAGTATTGTCGCGATGGCATTGTCGATGGTTTTGAAATCGGGAATTTCCAAAGGTGCGGTTGCTTTTCGGGCCTCTTTGGCTCCTGCCGGCAAGCAAATGAGCGCTATGTCGATGTTAAGTCCGGCTTCACGGGCTCTGGTGGTAAGAGAGTGTTTTCGTTGCCGGTAACTCTCCCGCATTCTTCGTTTTATCAGATTTCGTTTCCACGCTCTTTTGAACGCTTTTTTGGGCACAGAGAACAACACCGACACTCCGGCCTCGCCGTCGCCCGCCACCGCGAGCCAACAAAACTTCAAAGGCCCCGCGGATCCCTTGCGCCCTTCGCCGAAAAGGGTGTCCATCCGACTCTCCGAGGAGAGCCGCTCGGATTTCGAAAGAGTATTTCTCGATTCATGATCCATTGTTCATGTCTCACGATTTTTTCGCGGCGGCAGGTTTCTTTTTCGCCTTGTTCTTACGGGTCTCTTTGATCTGGTGCGCCTTGACGAACTCTTCTGCCTGCTTTGCCTGGCGATCGTCCTTACCAACCGCGACAGGGGCTATCTGGCGTCCGGCGCCCATTTCGGTAATGAATATCTCTATCGCGCGGGCCATCGATGGAGCTTCGGGCGTGGGAGCCATCGCACTGACGGTGAGGCCGCTTTCCATAGCCAGCCGGGTGGTGCCCTCACCGAAAGTGGCGATCAGTGGCAACTCGCGCCCGGCATCGCCGACCATGAACTGTTCGACGAAAGATTTCACCTCCGAGGGGCTGTACATGACCACCATCTGATAATCGCCGGGCCGGACTTCCGAAAGATCCGAGGATACGGTGCGAGCCAGGATCACGCGGTCGAACTTTATCTTCAACTTCTCCAGCGTCGAGGGTATCTCGGGCTTGTGGGGCTCGCTCAAAGTCAACAGGAATTTCTCCTCCTTATGTTTGAGGATCAACTCCATAAGTCCCGTGAAAGAGCCGTCGGCGAACGATATCTTGCGCTTGCGGTAGACTATGTACTTTTGCAGATAGAGGGCGATGGCCTCCGTCTGGCAGATATATTTCATCGTTTCGGGCACTTCGATGCGCGTCTCCTCGCAGATACGGAAGAAGTGGTCGATGGTGATACGGTTGGTAAAGATGATGGCGGTGTGTTCGAGTATCTCCACCCGTTGACTGCGAAACTCCTTGGCGCCGACTCCTTCGATATGTATGAAAGGGACGTAGCTTATGTTGAGATTGAATTTTTGTATCAGCTCAAAGAAAGGTGATTTTTCAACGATGGCGGGCGCAGGTTGCGACACCAGCAGATTCTTTATTTTCGACATTCCAGGTTACTCCCCAATAATTTCGGGCCCGATCATCGACCTCGGCCCTCGTTATACACTCCTCGTTACCGCCAGCGCCACGGCGCAGACGGGAAAAATTTCGACGGTACAAAGGTACAAAAACCAAATCAAAACTGAAACTTTTTGTTTCACAAACGCTTTAAGGGTATGAGCCACGAAAAGCGTCGATAGCGCAACCGCCACTGCAACAACGAGATATCCGGCGATAGCGTCGCGCACCGGATTTACTCCCGTCCACACCGCCACTGGCGGAACGACGAGTATCGAAGCGGCGGCCATCCAGTTGCGTTTGGTCTGCACTATGGCTCCGACGAATTTACCGGATAGCGTCAAGGAACCCGCGGCTTTGAGAATACCCACTTCGATCAGCACGACACACACCACCGTCGAAGCCACCGCCAACGCTATCGCCGGGGCTACCCACGAGGGTATTCCCGCCATGCCTGCCGTTCCCGTGAGGCCCGCCAGACGCCATTGCCAGGTTCCGGGAGTTCCGGTACCCGCGGCGAGCGCCGCCGCGGCGACCTTAACCGCGGCAAGTCCCGCCGACAGTGCTCCGAGAGTCATGGCCATGCTCAAAAACCTGTCGTACAGCCGTTTGTTCCCGACCCCGTCCCTGTCTCCGGGCGAGAAAGCCACCAGACCGCTCAGACACTCGGCCACCTGAGGCCTGAACCGGTATATAGTCCAGCAATACGCTCCCAACACAGCGAGCGAGAGGGCCTGAAACGCGATATTTCCGAGGGTCGGCGGCATGGTTTGATTTGGTAATTTGATGATTTGATAATTTGATAATTGAGCTACGCGATATAAATTCCGCATTATCCATTATCTATTATCAATTATCCATTATTTTAAGGTACGAGTTTGATCTGCACCCTCATCGTGGTGCCCTTGCCGACCTCGCTTTCGGCAACGAATATCTTGCCCTTGTGGTACTCCTCGACCACGCGGCGGGAGAGCGACAAACCCAAACCCCATCCGCGCGTTTTGGTGGTGAAGCCCGGCTCGAAGATCTTTTCGCGGTTTGCGCGGGCGATGCCGCGGCCGGTGTCGGTGACGTCGATGTAAATATACTTATCGTCGCGCGAGAGGCGCACATCGATCGAACCGTGTCCCTGAAGCGCATCCAACGCATTCTTGAGAAGGTTCTCTATCACCCACTCGAACAGCGCGGGGTTGACGCGCGCCCTTACGGGGGCCATAGCGAGGCCGTTGTAGTCCAACTCGACGTTGCGCGGGATCCTCTTCCGGAAATACATGACCGCCTCGCCCACGAGTTCGTTGATGGAGGTCACCTCCAGAGGGGTGTCGGAACCGATCTTCGAGAAGCGGTCGGCTATTTTCATCAGGTGGGCGAGGTCTTTGTCCATCTCGACCACCGCTTCCTCGTCTACGGGCTGTGTTTTTAAGTACTCCACCCAGCCGAGCAGCGACGAGGTCGGGGTTCCGAGTTGGTGGGCGGTCTCCTTGGCGAGCCCCACCCACACCCGGTTCTGTTCGCTCATTTTGGAGGAGCGGAATGTGAATATCCACAGCCACAACAAAAGGCCCAGTGCGATCACCTGCGCGATGGGGAACCATCTCAGAAAGACCAGAGTGCGCGAACGGCCGTAGAATATCAGCCGGTTGCCATCCCAGAACCTCGCTTCGATGAAGTGGTTGATGTCCATGAGTTGGGATATCTTGCGCTGAAGCAACACCGGATCGCGAATTACCTTCTCGTCGATGAGGTTCCACCGTTCCGGCTGGCCGGTGCGGGCATTCATAATGATGAAGGGGATGGAGCTGCGTTCGTTTACGATCTCTTCTATCAGATTGTCCCATTCCGCTTCGTCGTAACGCATCATCGACTGCACCCACAGGCGGATGTAGTTGTCCTCGCGTTCCCTCAGGCGCGAGGTCATGGTCATCATCGTACCCAACGACAGACCAGCAAAAGCCACCCACAGAAGGATCATCGCCCCCTGACGGCTCCATGCGGCCCTTATTATCTTTTGGATTCGCTCTTTCATAAATTTGATGATTTGATAATTTGATGATTTGATAATGGGCTACGCGCCAATGATTACCAAATTACCAAATTATCAAATTACCTGATAGATCATTTCCGGTCGGTATCCTGAACGGTTAAAATTTCCCTGTACCGGGCCGGATCGTGCAAAATTTCGACGGCGCGGGCGACTGTCTTGTCCCCCGGCAGGTTATGCGCCTCCACTCCGCGCGAATAGTGGCGGCGCAAGATTATCGCATCCTCGACCAAACCCGTCAGTTCGTCGCGATAGAGGCGGAGGTTGGCTTCGTTGTCGTCGGCGAGGGCCGAGCGCAGTGAGTCGATCAGCGCTCCGACCTCCGGAGTGAGGTACCGTTCGTATTCGGCCGCCGAACGCAGTTGGTCGAGCGTCTGTCCAGTCAACGATTCGTATCCGAGATCCTTGTCGGCCATGAAACGCACGAAAGCGTCCCAGTCCCCGTCAGTGAGGACGAACTCGCCTGGGGTCACCTCTCGCACGGCGCGGTTCTCGAGGCTCCAGGCATCGGCGAAATCGTCGATGAGCCCCTTCGACCAGGCCACTATCGCGAAGCGGCTATTGTACTCCGGCTCGATCCTCACATCGGGCATCACCCCGCCTCCGTCGTACACCTTTCGGCCGCCCGCGGTGCGGAATTCCGAGATCAGCGAGTCGGGGATAGCTCTTTCGCGCCGCCCGGCGAGCGGAGCCTCCGATCCTTCGTCGTCATGTTGCGAATAGTCGACGGCCTGAATGCAGCGTCCGCTCGGAGTGTAATACTTGGCGGTGGTTATTTTAATGTACGAGTCGTATCCCAAGGGGAAGGGGGTCTGAACCAATCCCTTGCCATAGGTCCGCGAGCCGACGACCACCCCGCGGTCGAGGTCCTGCATCGCTCCTGCGACTATCTCCGACGCCGACGCCGAATAGCCGTCGACGAGCACCGCCACGGGCATCGTGAGTTCGAGGGGTTCGTTCTCGGTGAGATATTGTTTCGAGGTTCCTTCGCCGCGGCCGCGCATCGACACCACTTCGGTCCCTCGCGGGGTGAACATGCCGAGTATCTTCACCGCCTCCTGCATTATCCCGCCGCCGTTGCCGCGATAGTCGAGCACGAGGGCCTTTGCTCCCTGCTCCCTGAGTGCGTCGAGTGCGCTTCTCAACTGATCGGAGCAACCGTCGGTGAAGTCGCTGTGGCGAATGTATCCCACGCTGTCGGCCACCATGCCGAAGTAGGGCACGGCCGGAAGTGCGATCACCTCGCGGCGGAGGGTGATAGTCAGTTCCTCTCCGGTGTGGAATTTGCGCACACGGATCGTGACGCCGGTTCCGGGATCACCTTTCAAAGCGCCGCTCACGTCGGAGGTCGTCATTCCACGCGCGTCGTGCCCCTCGATCTCCAGAAAGGTGTCGCCTATCTCGAGCCCCGCGCGGTCGGCGGGCGAACCCTCGTAAGGCTCTGCTATCTGCACCCACTCGCCCCTCTGACGGATTATCGAGCCGATTCCGCCGTACTTTCCGGTGGTCATCAGTTCGAAATCCCCGGAGTCGTCGGCGTGGATGAGCTCCGTATAGGGGTCGAGCGTCGACACCATTCCCGCGGCGGCGTTCTTTCCCAGGGTGTCGGGGTCTACCGGATCGACATAATATAGAAATATCGAACGCATCGTGTTCACGACGAGTTCGACGTTCTGCCCCAGCTTGAAATCGGCTTTGTAGGCGGCTGTTCCCAGGGCCACGATAACGACCGCCACTCCGAGCAGTATGTGTATTCTGCGTAGCTTCATTCGTAATTTGTAATTCGAAATTCGTAATTACGCATTCTCAACGTAGTGGGGAATGCGATGCTCGGCCTCCATCACGAACCGCCTGGGGCCCTCGATGTCGATGCCGCCTTCGGGGTTGCGCGTTATGGTAACGGCGTCGTCGCCCAGCCTCCATATGCGGCGGGCGAGCGAACCCGTGAAGACCATCCAATTGTCGTTCCCCTCGACACATGTCATGTTACCGGCATGCAACGCCTTTATGATCGCGCCCTGACGCTCGGACAGATCGTAAGAAAGGTGCCGCTTCTTGAACTCGACCGCCGGATAGATGGCGCACCAGACAAGAAGCGCCACGACGAATATCCGTCCGCGCGAGGTGGCTATGAACGCCGCGAAGAAATCGACGATGCTCCCGTCGGTGGAGATGTTGGAGGTTCCGCTCCACTTCATGAGCAGGAAAATAAAGGCCAGCAACAAAACTAATTTAACCAGATACTTGACCGCCCTAAGAGTGTATTTCATAAAATAACGAATTACGAGTTACGAATTACGAGTTGTTCGATGCGGGATAATTTTGAAATCAAAGTTCGATGCGGAGCCGTGCGACGGGAATGCCCAGCATCTCGCGGTATTTTGCCACCGTGCGGCGGGCGATGCGATAGCCTTTCGAGTGGAGTATCTCCATCAGGGTCTCGTCCTTGATGGGATGGCGTTTATCCTCATGGTCGATGCAGTCGCGCAGTATCTGCTTGATCTCGTGCGACGACACCTCGCTGCCGTCCTCTGTGGTCATAGCCTCCGAAAAGAGGTCTTTCAAAAGGATAATTCCGAACGGCGTCTGAACGTATTTGCTGTTGACTACCCGCGAAATGGTCGACACATCGAGCCCCGTGCGTTCGGCTATATCCTTGAGAATCATTGGCCGCAGGTCGCTCTTGTCGCCCGTCTCGAAATATTTGCGCTGATAGTCGAGTATCTCCGACATGGTGCGCATCAGTGTGTCGTGCCTCTGCTTGATGGCCGAAATGAACCACTTGGCCGATTCGATCTTGCTCTTGACGAACTGCACCGTCTCCTTTTCGCCCTGCGAGACCTCGCGTCCCGACATTCCGCGCAACATCTCGAGATAGCGTTTGGATATTTTAACCTCGGGCACGTTCCACGAATTGAGCTTCAGCGAGAACTCGCCCCCCTGAACATCGAGAATGAAGTCGGGCGTGACGTAAGGCACCGTTTCGTTGCCGCCCTCGTTGTATAGGTTGCCGGGCTTGGGCGACAGGCGCATGATCTCCTCCATCACGGCGCGGAACTCATCCTCGTCGATGCCCAGCCGCGCCATCAGTTTCGAGAAGTGCTTCTTGGTGAACTCGTCGAAATAGTGGGTGAGTATTTTCATAGCGAGTTGCCTTTCGCGGCTCCCCGCCGACAGGCTCTCGAGTTGCAACACGAGGCACTCCTGAAGGTCGCGGGCGCCGATACCCGCCGGTTCGAGTTCGTGGATTATGTAGAGCACCTGCTCGAGCTCCTCGCGGTCGGTATCGATGCCGAGCATGAAAGCTATGTCGTCGGCCACGGCTTCGAGGTCGCGCCTCAGGTATCCGTCGTCGTCGATGCTTCCAACCAGAAACCTGGCGAAGGTCATCTCCCGCTCGTCGAGGTTCTTGTAGCCCAACTGTTCGATAAGATACTCGTGCAACGAACGCCCGCCGGAGATCGTCGGGGTCAACTGTTTGTCGTCCTTCGAATAGTTGTTGGCCTTGGTCTTGTAGCTCGGCGTGTCGTCCTCCCTGAGATATTCGTCCACCGATATCTCTTTGGGCTGACCGTCTCCCTCCTCGTTATCCTTGGCCTCTTCCTCCTCCAGTACGGGATTCTCCTCGATCTCCTGTTTGATGCGCTGCTCCAACTGCAGGGTGGGAAGCTCCAGCAGCTTGATCATCTGGATCTGCTGCGGCGAGAGCATCTGCTGCTGCTTGAGGAGTTGTCTTTGAGAAAGTTCGACCATAATTTTTTTATTAGATGATTTGGTGATTTGATAATTTGGTGATGGGCTAACGCACGAAAAGAAAACGAGAGTTATGCGTAGCTAATTATCAAATTATCAAATCACCAAATTACCAAATTATTAGAACTCCGCGTTATGCGGAGTTCGCGGGAACGGTATCACGTCTCGAATGTTGGCCATGCCGGTCACGAACAGCATGAGCCGCTCGAACCCGAGTCCGAAACCGGCGTGCGGGGCCGAACCCCAGCGCCTTGTGTCCATATACCACCAGAGTTCCTGCTCCGACATCCCCTCGGCGTCGATCTTCGCTTTCAGTTTGTCGTAATTCTCCTCGCGCACGCTGCCGCCGATAATCTCGCCGATGCGCGGGAACAATACGTCCATCGCCTGCACCGTGGCGCGCCCTTCCGCGTCGGGATCGTTCTGCTTCATGTAGAACGCCTTGATCTGCGCGGGATAGTTTACAAGTATGACGGGCTTTTTGAAGTGCTTTTCCACGAGATAGCGTTCGTGTTCGCTCTGGAGGTCGAGGCCCCAGTCGACCGGGAACTCGAACTTGTGGCCGTTTTGCTGGGCGGCCTTCAGTATTTCGATCCCGTCGGTGTAATCGAGGCGCACGAAATCATTGTCCACAACGAAGCGCAGGCGCGAGGTGAGTTCCTCGTCGTACATCTTTTCGAGGAACGCGAGATCGTCCCCGCAGTTGTCGAGCGCGTACCGTATCAGATATTTGAGGAAGTCCTCGGCAAGGTTCATGTCGTCCTCCAGACCATAGAAAGCGACTTCGGGCTCGATCATCCAAAATTCGGCGAGGTGGCGCGGGGTGTTGCTGTTCTCGGCGCGGAAAGTGGGGCCGAAGGTGTAGACCTGCCCGAGCGCCAAAGCTCCCAATTCACCCTCCAACTGCCCGCTTACCGTCAGCGAGGTGTGTTTGCCGAAGAAGTCCTGCGAGTAATCGACCTTTCCGTCTTCGGTGCGCGGCGGTGCGGCGACATCGAGCGTCGTCACCTGGAACATCGCTCCCGCACCCTCGGCGTCACTCGCCGTGATGAGCGGAGTGTGCATGTAGAAGAATCCGCGGTCGTTGAAGTATTTGTGGATCGCGAAGGCCATGGCGTGGCGCACTCTCAGAACCGCCCCGAAGGTGTTGGTGCGCGGACGCAAATAGGCGATCTCACGCAGGAACTCCAGCGAGTGGCCCTTTTTCTGCAATGGATATGTCGCCGGATCGGCCTCGCCGTATATTTCGATCTCGGCGGCCTGAACTTCCACCGGCTGGCCGCTACCGAGGCTTTCGACGAGGGTTCCCGTCACCCGGAGGCACGCCCCGGTGGTTATCCTGCCCAGCAACTCGTCGCCGAAGCGTGCAGGCTCGGCCACTATCTGGATATTGTGGATGGTGCTACCGTCGTTCAGAGCGATGAAAGCGACGTTCTTGTTGCCGCGTTTTGTGCGCACCCACCCTTTGACGGTTATCTCGACGCCGCGCCCGGAGGACTTCAGAGCGTCGGCGATTTTTGTTCTGTTTCCGCTTAACATTTTTTATCGTTCGTGTTTTAGAGCTTGTGTCGTGACGCAAATATCGGGATTATTTTTTACATTTGTCACCATAATTGGAATAATTATGCGATTTTCAGTAATCACGGTATTATTTTTGTGGCCTCTTTCCGCCGTCTTAGCGCAGGCCGGAACTCCGGTGAACGGCTACCTTCCGGGCGAAGGACGCGCCCCTTACCGAACGGAATTCATAAGCTACGATATCACCGCCGAAGCCGCCGCCGGAACTCTCCGGGGGTCGAAATACTATCGCGACCTCGATTTTCGTCTTACGCCCACGGCGAACGCCCACGTCTACGAGGCGATACTCGACATCTCCGGCCTGTGGCTCGACCGTGCCGTCTACATCCGCGACACGGGGCGCACGGGACGGTATGTCCTTACAGTCAACGGAGAACGTGTCGGCTACAATACCGACAGTTACGGGGTGAACGAATGGTATGTCACGCCTTATCTGCTGGAGGGCGAAAACCGTTTCGGTATCAGAATGATGCTTCCCGACACAGCGGGCAGCGACATGGAGCGGTTCGAACTTCCCGTCCCGACGCCTGCGCGCCTCGGGAATATTTATCTCTTCTCCCAGCCCCGTATCCGCATCTTCGATTACACCGCAAGCGGCCATCACGACGACGAGTTCAAGGACAACATAATCGACCTTGCCGTGGTCGTGGTCAACGACTACAACCTGCCCGAGAAGGTGCGTGTGGGTTACGACGTGTGGGATCCCGCCGGAAAACTCCGCGAGTACGCCTTCAAGGAGGTTGAGATACCCGGCCGCGGGTGCGACACGGTGTATCTGCGAAACAAAATCACGGGCACCCACCGTTACCAATATTCCGCCTCGAACCCGGCTCTGTACCGCGTCACTCTGAATCTGCGCCATGAGGGGCGCTTTACCGAATACATTCCTTTGAAACTCGGTTTCGGGCTCACGACTTACGACGGCGAGCGGGTGTCGCGAGGTGGCGTTCCCATCGAGGTGCGATCCGCGGAGGGCGATTTCCCCGAGCAGAAAGGGACGCTCGAAAAACTGCGCGCCCTCAAAAAACAGGGTGTCAATACGATCTCCGTCACCCGTCCCCAGCAGAAATGGTTCTACGACATGACCGCCGCCGAGGGGATATGGGTCATCGACCGCGCGGCCGTGGAGTGCGATCCCCGGGGAGGCGACCGTAGCATAGGAGGCACTGTCGCCAACGACCCTGCGTACCTTCCGCGCTTTCTCGATCGTCAGGCCGCGATGTTTTACCGCAATCGGAACTATCCCAACGTGATAGGGTGGAGCATAGGTTCACCGAGCGGCAACGGATACAACATGTACAAGAGTTATCGATTTCTCAAGTCGCTCGATCCCACCCGGCCCGTTGTCTATCCGGGAGCGGAGGGGGAGTTCAACACCGATACAATTACGAATTACTAATTACGAGTTACGAATTGAGGTGGTCATAGATTTGATCGTGGTCGGCAAGACCGATTCGCCGGAAGTAGCGGCGCTGGTCGCGGAGTACTCGAAGCGCATTTCGCGGCGGGTGCGTTTCGGTGTCGTTATGCTGCCCGACGTTAAACGTACCGCCAAGACGGCTCCGGCGACCATCATGCGCGCCGAAGGGGAGATGCTTCTGAGGCAATTCTCGCTGGACGACCATGTGGTGCTTTTGGACGACAAGGGGGTGCAGTACGATTCGATGGAATTCGCCTCGTGGCTCGGACGGCGGCTTGCCACGGGCGGTGTGCGGCGGCTGGTTTTCGTCGTCGGCGGGGCTTACGGCTTCGCGCCCGATGTTCGCGCCCGCTCCAATGAATCGGTGTCGCTTTCCCGCATGACCTTTTCGCACCAGATCGTTAGGGCCATCTTCGCCGAGCAACTCTACCGCGCTTTTTCGATCCTGCATGGCGAACCCTACCATCACGAATAAAAGTGATCGGAAAATCAGAAATATTTTTTATATTTGTTGCGGCGTTACGCCAAAAACAAACCTAAAACCTTTATAATTATGAAAAAATTACTTTTCATTATGTGCGCGCTGTTCGTATACGGTTGCGCGCAAGATCCGACAGTTATGCCCGCATCCGGCCCGTCCGATCCTGAGACAAGAGCCACAGGTTCGGGAGCCGCCGATTATTATTGGTACAACGGCGAAAAGATCCCCCTGACCCGCAACGAAAAATATGTGAACGTCGTCGCGAGCGACGGTAAGATCGCCAGGTCGTTGAAATCCGCGGCTACTTTCAGCGCCGCCGAGAAATCGGGAGAGAAGAGGTATGCGATGCCGTTCTTCGAAAGGGGAGGGGGCGCCGAACCCATCGGGACATCGGATATCTTCTATCTGGAACTCAAGGATTCAGGAGATTTCGCGATGCTCGAGGAGATGGCCGCGGAGTTGGGAGTGAAGATCGTTCAGGAGATCGACTACACCCCGCGTTGGTATATAATGTCGATCCTCGGTTCCGATTTCGACAGTTCGGTCGAGGCGACTAATTACTTCTATGAAACCGGCAAATTTGCAAACGTCGACCCCGCGTTCATGTTCGATTTCAGTCCAAATGCGCCGACAGATCCGGACTATTCGAAACAGTGGGGATTATTCAACTCGGCCAATCCTTACGTCGATATCGAAATGGGAACGATCTGGGATCTGGCATATTTCGGGACAGGTGTCGACGTTGCCGTGGTCGATCAGGGAATAGATTTCAATCACAATGAATTTTATTCTCCCAATTATCCTCATCTGGGCTATGATGCTCAAAGCGGCACCACCCCGAGCAGATTCATAAGCGGGAACAGCCACGGAACTCACGTTGCCGGTATTATAGCGGCAAACCGGAACAATCGGCAAGGGATGGGAGTTGCGTTCGCAGTGAGACTGCTCGGAGTCAGTCATGATCTATATCCTTCTTACACCGCATCCGCCGAATTGGCAAGAGGTATCAACTGGGCGTGGCAGAATGGAGCGGATGTGATCAACTGTTCATGGGGAGATCCGGCGGGAGCCGGTGGATTATTACACAGTACCGCGTTGGAGCAAGCCATCGTAAATGCGATGAATAGCGGCCGCGACAATAAAGGTACCGTTGTGGTGTTTGCTGCAGGCAATAATGGCAGGACATCCGCGGTGATGAATTACCCGGGGAATTTTCACGATGATATTCTGACCGTGGGCGCTACCGACAGAAATGGCCGCAGGTCTGTTTTCAATTCTTACGAAGCCTCAGGATACGGCTCCAAGCTGGATATCGTGGCTCCCGGAAGCGACATTTGGTCTACTATGCCGAATAATAGTATGGGCTATATGAGCGGTACATCGATGGCTACGCCTCATGTTTCGGCAGTTGCGGCCCTGATAATACAGAGAAATTGGAGCCTTACACGAAAACAGGTCGTCGACCTTATCGAGAAGAAGGCTCAAAAGTTAAGTAATTATGTCTATTCGACGACGACGGGACGTCCCAACGGCACCTGGAACTACGAAACGGGATACGGTTTGCTCAATGCTTACGGTTCTTTCTCGGCTGCCGTTCCCGGTTTCGACCCCGGTAGCATCAGCACAGGCGTTTCACAAGTGGAGATCAAAAACGCGTCATATATTTCTATGAATAACGTAGCCTACGCATCGGGCGGAACGGGAGACATTGTCTATGAATGGCAGGTAAGTAAGAATTGGGGTAACTGGGAGGTTGTTCCGAATTCATACAACACCTCCTCTATCACGTTGTGGCCTCAGGTCGAAGCAGGAACATACGAATATCGCCGTGTTGCCACTCAAAACGGCACCACAAAGTATTCCAATGTGGTCGAAATCCGATTCATCGACAATCCTTCCGCTCCGAAACCCGCTACTCCCACTCTCAGGAGCAGTAAGTCGAGTGTGGTTTTCGGTGGTTCCGACTACGTCACCGCAACGGTCACAAACTACACCAGCTACGCTCCGAACACGGTTTTCGAGTGGCGGACGACCGGACATTTCAGCTATATCTCTCCGCACATGGTGGACATTTTCGCCTATCCGCCCTCCTCCGGCTCATATTTCGAGGTGCAATGCCGTGTGGCCGTCAACGGACGGGTCTCCGACTGGAGCAGTACATTGTATATTTCGCGACAATATTAATTTTATCCCGCTTATGCGGAATGATCGGGGGCGGCAGAAATGTCGCCTCTTTTTTTGTGAGAAATCCGCGAAAGGCGTACAATTATTGAAATATTATTTATACCTTGCGAAACTGTTTTTAAGAGCTTGTTTGGAATTTCCCATTCTCGCTCTTTTTTGCTCTTTTTGCCTCAATTTTCACCCGCAACTCGTTACATAGGAACCCCTATGCGCCTCGTTTCGGGCAAAAATTGAGGCAAAAATAACTACAAAATAGCTTCGATGGAAAAAACCAAATAAGCTCTATAAAACCTAAAAAAACTCAAATAAAAGCTAACCATGAAAAATTACGAAACTAAAGACATTCGGGACATTGTCCTGATCGGAGCGCCGGGCTCCGGGAAAACTACCCTTGCCGAAGCGATGGCCTTTGAGGGTAAGGTTATCGACCGCAGGGGTAGTGTGGAGAGCGAAAACACGCTCTCGGACAATACCGATCTCGAGCACGAGTACAAACGCTCGATCTACTCCACTATCCTCTACACCGAGTTTATGAACCGCAAACTCAACATCATCGACGTTCCCGGTTCCGACGACTTCTGCGGAGGTTTGTTCTCTGGCTTCAAGGTCGCCGATGTCGGTGTAATGCTCTTCAACGCCCAGAACGGCTTCGAAGCCGGTTCTGAAATTCAGCAACGCTATTCCGACACCCTGGGCAAACCGCTCATCGGGGTCGTCAACCAACTCGACCACGACAAGGCGTCGTGGGAATCGACCATCGAAAGCATCCGCAACAGCGCCCACATCAAACCGGTGCTGGTGCAGTTCCCCGTCAATCCGGGCACCGGGTTCAACGCCTTCGTCGATGTGCTGATGATGAAGATGTACCGCTTCAAGGACGACAACGGTACGCGCGAGGAGCTCGATATTCCCGCCGAATTCGCCGATCAGGCGGCCGAACTCAACCAGGAACTGGTGGAGGCCGCCGCAGAGAACGACGAGAGCCTTATGGAACTCTACTTCGATAAAGGCACCCTGACGCAGGACGACATTCGCGCCGGTCTCCGCAAGGGGATAGCCGTTCGCGGAGTGATGCCCATCTTCTGTTGCGCGGCGAAGAAGAACATCGGCACCAAACGCATCATGGAGTTCATCATCAACGTCGCCCCGAACCCCACCGACGCCATGCCGCTGAAAGACTCCAAGGGCGCCGACGTCGTTGCCGATCCCACCGCTCCCCCCGTGCTGTTCGTCTTCAAGAGTCAGGTCGAGAGCCACATGGGCGAGATCAACTACTTCCGCGTCGTTCGCGGCAAACTTACCGAAGGCGCCGAACTGGTGAACTCGCGCACAGGCAACAAGGAGAAACTTTCGCAGATATTCGCCGTCGCGGGCAAGAACCGCACCAAGGTGACCGAAATGTCGGCGGGCGACATCGGCTGTACCGTCAAACTCAAGGGCACACGCACCAACGACACCCTGTCGGCCCCGAGCGCGCAGGTCGAGATCGAACCGATGCTCTTCCCCGAGCCGAGGTACCGCGCCGCCGTGCGCTCGACCAAAACCGGCGAGGATGAAAAGCTGGGCGAAATTCTCAACAAGATGAAATTCGAAGACCCGACCATCCTTGTCGCCTATTCGAAAGAACTCAAACAGAATATCATACAGGGTCAGGGCGAACACCATCTCAATATCCTCAAACGCCGTCTGCTGGACGAGAACAAGATGGAGATCGAATATTTCGCGCCCAAGATCCCCTATCGCGAGACCATCACCAAGATCGCCCAAGCCGACTACCGCCACAAGAAACAGTCGGGTGGCGCGGGCCAGTTCGGCGAGGTGCACATCGTCATCGAACCCTACTACGAGGGCATCGACGAACCCTCGAAGTACAAACTCGGCGGCAAAGAGATCGCCGTGTCGCTGAAAGGCAAGGAGGAGTACGAGATGGAGTGGGGCGGCAAACTGCAGTTCTACAACTCGATCGTCGGCGGCGCCATCGACGCGAGGTTCCTTCCCGCCATCCTGAAGGGTATCATGGAGAAGATGGAAGAAGGGCCCCTCACGGGTTCCTACGCGCGCGATATTCGCGTGGTGGTCTACGACGGTAAGATGCACCCGGTAGATTCGAACGAAATCTCGTTCAAACTCGCCGGCCGCAACGCCTTCAAGGACGCCTTCAAGAATGCCGGTCCCAAGATCATGGAACCGATCTACACCGTCGAGGTGTTGGTGCCGAGCGATAAGATGGGCGATGTGATGAGCGATCTTCAGAACCGTCGCGCGATGATCCAGGGCATGGCCTCCGACAAGGGCTTCGACCGCCTCACGGCTTCGGTGCCTCTGGCCGAACTCTATCGCTATTCGACCACACTGTCGTCCCTGACTTCGGGCCGAGCCACCTACACGATGAAGTTCGCTTCCTACGAACAGGTTCCCGCCGACGTACAGGACAAACTCCTGAAGGCCTACACCGAAGAGGAAAAAGAAGACTGATTTTTTATGATTGCGGCGCACCTGCCGTACTTCCTCAAAAAACGCTCGACCAAGGCTGTATGTTCTTATACTATCCTTGGTCGGGCATTTTTGGGGATAGCACGCATCTGCGCAATCCCGATGACCGTAAAATGTGTTGGGTCAGTGCTACATATGCACCGCACTGACAAAAATATGTTTTTGAGAATCTTGCATTCAAACTTAATTTTATTAATAAGGACAATACTTTTAGTGTACTGATCATGATTTTATAAAATCCACTGGATAAATGAAATTTTTGGCGACGAAGTGTTTATATTAAAAAACTCTTTATTATTTTTTAAAAGAAAGTGGTCATGGACGGATTTATATTTGATAGGATATATGTATTAGAATCCTTAGACGAGACTAATGAAAAACTCACAGGTAAAGAACTGTATGATGATTTATTGCGATGGAAAGAATCCTCGTTTGATGGCAAGCTAAAAACAGAGCTTTTACAAATTGAAAATAAGCAACATTTTTTTAATGTATTAGAATACATAAAAGATGAATGCGTAACAGGTGGTCATCATCCTATTTTGCATTTTGAAATACATGGTAGTAATCAAAAAAATGGGCTGGTATTGAAATCTATGGAGCTAATTACGTGGGATGAACTACGCAGATTTTTAATAGACTTAAATTGCCAAATCGGAAATAATTTGTTTTTGACATTAGCCGTATGTCATGGAGCACATTTAATGCAAATTATGAGAATAGATCAACCCGCTCCATTTTGTGGGTTCATAGGCTCTTTTGAGACCATCAATTCAAGTGATCTATTGATGAGATATAATGAGTTTTATACGGAGTTTCTTTCATCTCTACAATTGCATACTGCGTTCGAAAGATTAACAAACGCCAATCCATCAATGCCTTCAACGTATAGATTTATCAGTGCACAGGATACGTTCATAAAGGTTTATATGAATTATTTAAAAACACAAACATCCGAAGAAGGAATACAAAAAAGGATACAACAGGTTATTCAAGAGAACCATTTGTCATTTAGTAACAGAAAAGACAAACGAAAGTTCGAGAGAGATTTTAAGAAGCGACTTGTCAATACTAAGGAACCATACTATAGGGAGCATAGTGATTTGTTTTTCATGTTATCCAAACATCCTGAAAATAGAAGACGTTTTAACATTCCAGAGAAAATGAATGACTTCTTACAATTGTACGATAATCCGAATTAAGGAAGACTGTAGTGTACTCCCTAATGCCAGAGGGATAGTACATGAACATATAGCCTTGGGCGATTTTTACACCAAACGTTGCTGACGTTACTTCCGCCGACCATATTTGAACCGTTTGATCTTTAACGAAGGGGTCTTTTCGAAATCCTCGGTCTGTTCCTTCACCTCCGTCAGGCGCGAGAAGCTCGCCACACGGCCGTTCACATAGTTCATCACCTCGCGGCGTATCTCCTCCATGCGGTGGGCCAGATTCTCCCTCAGGACGTGGTATTTGTGTTCGAGTTCGTCGTAGTTGAACTGCACGAGCGCGATGAGCTTGCCCTTGTTGTCCTCCGTGACGAGCGAGTCCGACACGTACACCAGACCATTGAGGATACTCTCGATCTCCTCGGGATATATGTTCTCGCCGCTTGCGCTCACCAGCATACTGCCCAGACGCCCCTTGATCGATACGTATCCGTCGGGGGCGATGTTCGCGAGGTCGCCCGTGCGGAACCAGCCGTCGGCGGTGAAGGCCTCCCGGGTTTTTTCGGGATTTTTATAATATCCCTGCATGATGCATGGGGAGAGAGCAACGAGTTCGCCGTTGCCGTTCTCGTCGGGGTCGATCACCTTCAGCGTGACCCCTTTCACCGCCGGGCCCGTAGTGCCGAGGCGCACCATGTCGGGGGCGGCGCCCGCGAGCAGAGGGGCGGTTTCGGTGAGGCCGTAGCCTATGGCGTAGGGGAACTTTCCGTCGAGAAGGAACTGCTCGGTCTGGGCGTCGAGTTTCGCTCCGCCGATGCCGAAGAACCTGAGCCTTGCTCCGAACAGCCTGTAGAGCTTCTTACCGGCGAGGCGGTGGAGCAACCGTTGGAAAAACCGCTTGCCGAAGAACCATCTCCACACCGCGTTAGCCGTAAAGCGCGCCAAGACCTGGTTCTTGTAGAGTTTGTCCATAATAAGGGGTACGCTCATCATGATGGTGGGGCGGATCTCACGCAGGGCGGGAAGCAGGGTCGACGGGGTGGGCGGCCGGTCGAGATAGTGGACCGAGGCGCCGTAGGCGAAAGGATAGAGCATCCCGATGGAACACTCGTAGGTGTGGCTCAGGGGCAGGATCGACAGGAAAACGTCGTCGGGCGTGATGGGGAAAGTGTCGTACCCGATATCGATCTGCGCCGAGAGCGCTCCGTGCGACAGCATCACCCCTTTCGGGGCCGAAGTGGTACCCGAAGTGTAGATTATAACCGCCGTATCCTCGGGCTGTGGGGTTTTGCGCACTCCTGATTCGACGTTGGGGTCGGGATTGTGGTGGATCACGCCGAGGTTTTTTGTCCGCACGACTATTTTCTGGGCGTCTAAAGTCTCCTTCGAAAGTTTCGAGTAGAGTTTGTCGCTCACCATCAGACCCTTCGCCTCGGAATGTTTAATGATCTGGTCGAACTCTTCGCCCGAAAATCCGGGCAGGATAGGCACGACGATCATTCCCATCTCCACCACGGCGAAATAACAAACGGGCCATGTCGGCATGTTGGTCGACAGCAGGGCCACCTTGTCGCCCGCGGTCAATCCCGCGTCCAGAAGCGTCTGTTGAAGTTCGCGCGTCATGCGGTCGAACTCGCGGTATGTGATGCTCGAGCGCTCCCACATCGCGTGCGAGGTGCGGTCGGCGAACTGTTCTATACTGTTTCGATATATTTGGGCCAGTGTCTTCATAGGATATGTCATAGGATGGAGCAAAGGTAATGTTTTTTATCTTTGCATGGTGTTAAGTTACGGTCATATTAAGAAATATGCCTCCGAAGCGGGATTTTCGCTCTGTGGAGTGGCACGCGCCAGAGCTCTGAGGGAGCATGGGGGGCGTTTTGCGGCGGCTCTGGCGACGAGCGGCGAGGATGCTTTGGGGTATCTGGTTCGCGATCCCGGGCGGCGTCTCGACCCTTCGCGGCTACTCGCGGGTGTGCAGACCGTGGTGGTGTGCGCGCTGGCCTACGACCCCCGTGCGGTGGAGACCGACCGGGGAAAGGTTTCGGCCCACAGGCGCGGAGGCGATTATCAGCCCCGGATCAAGGCTATGCTTTCCACCGTTCTGGAGCGTTTGCAGGCCGAGAATCCCGGTCTGCGCGGGAGGGTCTGCTGCGACACCTCGGCCATTCTCGAAAAGGCGTGGGCCGCGGAGGCGGGATTAGGCTGGATCGGTCGTAACTCGTTGCTCGTCAATCCCGATCTGGGTTCGCTGTTGCTTTTGGGCGAGATACTTCTCGACGCCGCGAGCGATCTGTGCGACGAACCTTTCTCCGGGCAGGGATGCGGCGGTTGCCGCCGTTGTGTGGAGGCTTGCCCTGCCGGGGCGCTGGTGGCCGGAGGCGGGGACGTGGCCGCGGTGAATACCGGACGTTGCATCTCGGCGCTCACTATCGAGCGTGTTCGCAAAGGTCTCGAGGTCGAACCCTTGCATGGTTGGATACACGGATGCGACGATTGCCAAAACGCCTGTCCGTATAACAAATCATCGATCGAGAAGCGGTTTCAGTCCTGCCGGGAGGTTTAATTTTAGTGAAAAAATAAAAAATAGCGGCAGATTATTTTGAAAATCAATAACTTTTATTTTACTTTGTCCCGTTGATGGGGAGCGTTTTCCCGTTTTTTAAAGTTTTTAATACTTTTTTATTTTTTCTTATGAAAGGCAAAGTTAAATGGTTCGACACAGCCAAAGGTTATGGTTTCGTGACGACCGAAGAGGGTCAGGACGTGTTTGTTCACTACACCGGCATCCAGGGCGACGGTTTCCGTGGCCTCGAACAGGATCAGGCCGTTGAGTTCGACCTCGACGAGGGCAAAAAAGGCCCTCAGGCTATCAACGTTACGGTTGTAAAGTAAATCCTTTGATAACTCGAAGGGCCGTATCTGAGAGAGGCGGCCCTTTTTTTAGTTGAGAGTTAAGAGTTAAGAGTGAAGAGTTAGCTACGCGATGTAAAAATTCTGCGTTAGCCAACTCTTCACTCTTCACTTTTAACTCTTCACTCTTCACTTTTCACTCTAACGGAAATTCCGGCGAGTGGAACGCCTCTGTCATGCCGTCGGCCACACCGTACACCACATAGAATTCGATCCCGCGCGGTGCGTCGCCAAGCAGCCGTTGCGCCCGTTCGACCGTTCCGCTCGCCATGATTCCCGTTGCCCACGCGTCGGCC
>QMCE01000295.1_pt1 | contig 56149 bp, 49 predicted proteins | sample 1821851 | NCBI WGS metagenome assembly QMCE01 (sample SAMN09453174, study PRJNA476694) | Termite gut metagenome, whole genome shotgun sequencing project. | isolation source: worker | host: Odontotermes sp. | place: South Africa:Pretoria | collected 2016-01-28
GACTTGGCAAAAAGCGGGTTTAGTGATATAATCAATATCAAAGATACCTTTGATTTTTCGTGTGGGAGCATTGAAAGGCTATGAAAATTTACAGGCACTCATTGATTTTTGGGCTGTCTTACGCTCTCGACATCGCCGGGAAAAACAACTTGTCTCATTCAAAAAGCACGGCGTATCTTTCTGTCCAAATTGGCAAAAGCTTGGGACTTGACGAAAAGTCGGTGCTCTCGCTGTATTATGCGGCGCTGCTGCACGACATAGGCGTGAGCAACGAGTATGTGATGTACGATCACTGCAAGACAGGCGCGGAAATGCTGAGCAAACTTCCGCTGCCGGAAGAGATACCCCTGTATGTGCTGTATCATCACGAATTGCCTGACGGCTCGGGGCCGTTGGGACTCTCCGGGGGCGACATTCCTTTGGGCGCGCGGATAATATGTCTCGCAAGCATGTTTGACGACGTATTCGGCCGCAACGCATCCGCGTTTGACAGAACCCTTTATATTGACGTCTGCGGCTGGCTCGACCGGAACAGGGCGCTCCACTCCGCAGGGGTGGTCGCGGCGTTCGGGGAATTGCTTAAACGGGAGGCTTTTTTGCTCGATTATTTTAATGCCGAGACAAAATATACTCTTTCCGGGAAAGGCGCGGTCAGCGACCCGGTGTCCTACAGCTGCGACGGGGTCAAAAAATTTGCCCGCTGCTTTGCGGATATCATTGACCAAAGAAGTCCCTATACCTACACGCATTCCCGCGGTATCGCGGATCTTGCGAAAAAAGCCGCCTTATATCTGGGCTACGACGCAAAAATGCAGGAAACCATGTACATATCCGGGCTTTTACACGATATCGGCAAGCTGAACGTGCCTGTTGGGATACTGCATAAAAACGGAGGTCTGACGCCGGAAGAGCGGTTTGAGATTAACAAGCACACTTACTACACGCGCAAAATACTTGAACAGATAGAAGGTTTTGAGGAGATCACCGGAATTGCCGCGAACCATCACGAAAAAACAGACGGAACCGGATACCCCTACCGCCTCTGCGGCGCCGAGCTCACCGAGCCGCAAAGAGTAATGGCCGTCTGCGATGTGTACCAGGCATTGTCGGAGGAGAGGCCTTACAGGACCAGAATGCCCGAACAGCAGGTATGGGACATCATCGGGGGCATGGCGGAAAACGGCCATCTCGACGGCCGGCTGGCCGGCAAACTCAGAAATGCCTTTAGCGCTTCCGCCGTGCGCAGATAAAGCAAAACCACCGGCACACCCGGTGGTTTCACTTTCCCTGCTACCTCACACTGATTTATACTAATCCGCAATAAAAATCGACTCGCTTCGCAAGTGTGTTGAACTGCACATGAACTGCCGTTCATGTGCAGTTCACATGCCTCGCAAATGAATTGCTCGGGATTTTATTGCTCAAGATGCGCCTGTTTCTCGTCTGTCTTCGACAGACAACCGAAACAGATGCACGATACTATTCACGCATTTTTAATGCGGAATAGTATGGATTTGTCGCCCAACAGCGAAAGAGACCCGATAATTTCCCGCGAGTCGGTAATTATCGGCGCTGACTGGAATGTCCAGATATCTCCGCGGTACTCCACGGGACAAAAAGCCTCTTTCATCGGCTGGCCTTCCAGTATTCCCACGCAGTTGTCGTAAAGCGACTCGCTTATCCTGCGGCCATGCAGCTCCTTAGAAAGCGTGGCGTTGCCCTCGACCTCAAGCACGACGTTCGTGTCGCAGATCAGTACGGGGAACTTGAGGCGCTTGCACAGCGTTTTGGAAACGCCTGTGGCTATAAAATGCAGGTCGTCCGGCGTATACTTTTTAAGAATGATCGAGCCGTCGTTATCTGTAAAAATCTCAAAGGGGTCTTTTTCGTGGATGCGCATTGCCCGTCTTAATTCCTTAGGCACCACGATTCTGCCCAATTCGTCAATTTGCCTGATAATACCGGTAGCTTTCATATTTTACCTCCTGTAGAAAAATTAAACATTATTAAATACATAATTGCCAATTACCGGAAAATTATGTTATAATAAGACAGCAAAAAAAATATGTATCTGCAAAGGAGAAACCAATGGAATGAAAGATTCCCTGTCTGTGAACGAATTTTCCAAGCTCTCGGGAATAGAGAGGACGACATTGAGATATTGGGACGAAATAGGCCTGTTTTCCCCGGCCAGACGGGACCCTGAGAATAATTACCGGTACTACTCGCCTTATCAGATCATTTCAGTTAATTTTGTCTCCGTGCTGAGCGACTTCAACATCCCATTAAAAACCATTGCTACCGAGAGAGACGAACGCACGCCCGAAAGCATCGTCTCGCTTATAGAACGGCAGGAAAAACATCTTGATATGGAACTGCGTCGTTTGCAGGAACGTCAGGCCGTAATGCACGAAAGGCTGGAGCTCATACGCCACGGGCTACGCATTACAAAAGAAAGCGACGTTCCGCCGGTCTCGGTGGAGTGCCTTCCGGAAAAGGCGTTCATACCCGGTCTGCTCAATACGTTTAAGGAGGGAGAGAAGTTCTACGGCGCTTTTATGCGCTTTTGCAACCAGGCAAAGGAGCTGCGGATAAATCTGAATTATCCTATCGGTTCTTACCATGAAAGCTTTGAAAGCTTTTCCGCCGCTCCCGGACAGCCGGACAGATACCTTTCGCTTGACCCTACCGGAAACCTTATACGCTCTGCTGGAGAACATTTGGTGGCGTTCTCCAGAGGCTACTACGGCGAGTTGGACGACATGCCGGCCAGGATGCGCGCATACGCTGAAGAGCACGACCTTACGATCACCGGACCGGTATTCCTCACATATCTGCACGACGAAATTTGCACGGAAGATCCGGCGAGATATTTAGCCCAGGCCTGCGTAGCGGTTCAGCGTGGCGCGACGCGCCGGCTATGAAAACCTGAGCTCAAAACGCGGCTGACATTTTTTGTCTGTTTGAGCTTCCAATATTTTGCTTACTTAGTATGAGGTACGCACCAACTGCAAAGTCAAGTGTTTTTTTTAAATATTTTTATTGTGGCGCGGCTTTAAGTTTTGTGCGTACTCATGGGATATTCTCCGTTTTATGGAATCGCCTCTCCCAAAAATGCCCGCTTTAGCCTTCCTGAAAAGCTTAGGAGGGCTAAAGTTTACCTTTCCTGCATTAATATCTCCATTTAATTATTTATTGTTATTATTTATCAGGATAAGCCGGAGATTTACGCATAAATATTCCCTGAGAATTTTTGGGAGCGGTTGACTATACAGACTCTCGTACATATAAACGTAATTAATGGTACAGAGTTTGACAGGAAGAATATGTAACGAGATTACATTAATATGCAATTTCATTCGAATTTAAAAATGTCACACAAAAACAGTGCCAATATTCAACATCTTTTTGTTGAATATTCAAATGAGACCTCTTATAATATTACCATAGTCTGACATTATTAATATTAAGGAGGGTGTTTTGTGAAAGAAAATGTGCAAAAAGCGGGAAGATTCCTAAGCGGTATGGTAATGCCGAATATTGGGGCTTTTATCGCGTGGGGGCTCATCACCGCGTTATTCATCGGCACGGGTTGGCTTCCGAATGAAAGATTGGCAACGCTGGTCGACCCGACGTTAAAGTATCTGCTGCCAATACTTATCGGCTACACAGGCGGCCAGATGGTCGGCGGCAAACGCGGAGCGGTAGTCGGCGCGATAGCCACGATAGGCGTTATAATCGGCGCCGACATCCCTATGTTTATGGGCGCGATGATCGCGGGTCCGGTCGGAGGTCTTTGCATAAAATGGATTGACAACGGACTGGAAGGCAAAATTCCCGCCGGCTTCGAAATGCTGATCAACAACTTCACTGCGGGAATTTCCGGCGGTGTCCTGGCAATCATATTCTTTTTGGTCATCAGTCCGGTTTGTGTCGCGATAAACAACGCGCTGGGCGCGGCGGTCGGATTTTTTGTCAACGCCGGAATCCTGCCTCTCGCGGCAATATTTGTCGAACCCGCGAAAGTGTTGTTCCTAAACAACGCGATAAACCACGGCATCTTCACGCCGCTTGGCATAGAGCAGGCAGCCGAGCTTGGCAAGTCTATCTTTTTCATGATCGAGTCCAATCCCGGCCCCGGCCTCGGACTTCTGCTGGCCTACTGCGCCGCGGGAAAAGGCAGCGCGAGAAGCTCGGCTCCCGGCGCGGTCATCATCCACTTCCTGGGCGGTATCCACGAGATATACTTCCCCTACATACTCATGAACCCAATTATGATCCTTGCCACGATTGCGGGCAACGCTACCAGCATCCTCTGCCTTGTAATGTTTAACGGCGGTACGGTCTCGGCGCCTTCACCCGGAAGCATATTTGCCCAGCTCGCCATGACTCCGCCCGGAGGCTTCTTCGCCAATATAGCCGCGATCGTGCTTTCGGCGGCCGTCAGCCTTGTGGTGGGCGTTCCGCTGTTGAAGCTCTTCGGTAAGGACGACGCGGATCTCGAGGCGGCTCAGGCACGCACAAAGAGCATGAAGGCCGAGTCCAAGGGGCTGGCCCCTTCTGTACCTGTCGCGGTAGACATGGCCAAGGTAACAAAGATCGCCTTTGCCTGCGACGCGGGGATGGGCAGCAGCGCGATGGGCGCGACCACTCTTAAAAAGAAGCTCAAGGCCGCTGGAATAGAGGGCGTAGAGGTCGTCCACTCGCCGGTAAGCGAGCTCACGTCGGACATTCAGGTGATCGTAACTCACAAGGAACTGGCGGCAAGGGCCTCGGGTGCTGCGCCGGGCGCGAAGGTCTACGCTATAACGAACTTTATGGCGGCGCCCGAATACGACATCCTGGTAAACGAGCTGCTTGAGGCGAAAAAAGGCGCGATGACCGTAAAATAAACACGGCTGCGGCATAAAGGAGTTGTAATGATTGGCTGAGCTGAGTTATACTATAAAGGACGAGTCCGGCATACACGCAAGGCCCGCCGGAATGTTCGTGAAGGCAATGACCGCCTTTGACAGCGAGATCAATATATCCTGCGGAACGAAATCCGCAAGCTGCAAAAAGCTTTTCGCGCTCATGGGCCTTGCCGTAAAGTGCGGGGAAACAATACATATTACGGCTGCCGGCCCCGACGAGGACAAGGCCATAGAGACAGCTAAGGAGTTTTTGGAGAAAAATTTATAGTCGTTCTACTATTTTCTAACTGCTAACAGGGGGTGGCCGGTCAGTGCAGAAGATTCCGCCAAGGCTCAGCCATCTCCTGCTTGTTTTGTCAGAGTCGCCGGGTCCGGTGTCGGTCAGCGAGCTCGCGGGGTTGTGCGGGGTTAGCCGCCGAACTATTTTTCGTGAAATAGAAAACATAGACGGCATGCTCAAGCCATTTAGCCTGCACGTCGGCACAAAGGTGGGCGAGGGCGTTTATCTTGCGGGTGAACCTGCAAGCATAGGCCGTCTCCGCGAATATCTGCGAAAGCAGAGCGCCGCGGGGGCGCTACCCATAAGCCGCCACGAACGGCGTGTGCTGTTGCTGTTGGATCTTTTAACCTCTTACGAGCCGCGCAAGCTTTTTTATTACGCCGACAGCTTTGGCATAAGCGAAGCTACGGTGAGCCACGACCTTGACGTCCTTGAGAGCAGGCTTGAGAATTTCGGCCTGCTTTTGGTTCGCAGGCCGGGCCACGGCGTATTTGTGAAGGGCGGCGAGGCGGTGGTCAGGGCGGCGATATGCGCGGCTGTCGCCGGGGCGGGGGCCGACTCCCGGCTTGCTGCCGCGCCGGAATATCCTCGCGCGGATATATTGCGTGGGGTCAGACAGATGGTGGAGGGACGCTTCTCGCATCATTTGGCATGGACTACCGACGATTCCAGAGACACGCTGTACCTTTACATGGCGGTCACGGTGGAGCGCGTTATTTCGCGCAATTCCATAGAAACTCCGCCCGCGGAGCCATCTCCCGCGCGGTATTTGCCTATGGCTGACTTTTTTGCCAACAGCCTGGAGCTGCGTTTTTCCATAACGTTAAACGAGCATGAACGGGGGAACCTCGCTACAGTGCTTTCATCACTCAGGAAAGCGGGGAATGCGGCAGACGCTTTGAGCGCGGTTTCGAGCGACTATTATCTAAAGCAGCTGGCGTATCAGATGATCGAGCATTTTGACCCTGAGCTCGCACCCTTTTTAAAGCTTGACGACCGCCTGGTGGACGGGCTTGCCCTGCACATGCAGTCGGCCCTTGTCCGCATAAAAAACCGCGTTGTGCTAAACGACCCGCTGCTCACTGAAATTTCGCGTTCGTTTCCGGATATCCTTGAAAAGAGCAAAAAAGCGCTGACAGCGCTTGAAGACATAGCCCACGATATTCCCGAAAGCGAGGCGAGCTTCCTTGCCACGCACTTCGGCGCGGGCGTCATGCGTATACGCAGTCAGAGCGTGCGCCGCGTTAAGCTCGGTGTGGTTTGTCTCGGCGGGATCGGTACCTCTTATTTTCTTGCCTCGCAGCTTGGCGGGCACTTTTCCGCCCAGGCAGATATTGAGATATGCGGCTTGGAAGATATAGAGGATTGGAGCCGCTACGACCTCTGCGTGACGACAATACCGCTTTCCGACGTGCCTATCCCCGTTGTGCAGGTGCACACGCTGTTGGAGGAAAGCGATATAGCGGCCGTGGGCGGCATGCTGGAAAACCTGCACGCCCCGGAATGTCACGCCGGACGCGACAGTCCGGCAAGGCCGCTGCCGGGCCTGTGCAGGGAAAACGCCGCCGCGCTTCTCGCAGCCGCCGACCTTTTAACCTATTTTGACGTTGTCATAATTGAAGAGGACTGCGACTTCGATCATCTGGCAAGGCTGGCCGGCTACCGGTTCGGCGGCCTGCCCGAAGACGGCCGGCGCATCTATGAGGATATCATAAGGCGCGAAAGCCTTTCGACACAGGTCGTGCCGGAGCTTGAGCTAATATTGCTCCACGCGCGAACCTTGGGCGTTAAGACCCCTGTGTTCTCAATTATAGTGCCGGAGGACGGCAGATTTACATCCCCAGCGCTGCAGGGAGCGCGCTGTTGCTGCGTCATGCTGGCGCCTGCCGACGCCGGCCGCGACACGCTTAACCTGATGGGACGCATAAGCTCGGCGCTGTTGGAGGACCATGGCTTTTTGCAGGCGGTCAAAAACGGAGACAAGGCGCGGGTATACCGCAGCCTTGAGGATAATTTCAGAGATTACCTCGTCACCAGCGTTGTTTTTTAAAGCGAATGCTATTTTAGGGAGTGTCAATATGGAGATACTGTTAAAGAGCAATATTCTTACGGGCCTTGCGCCCGAACCACATGAGGACGTAATCAGGCGTTGCGGCAAAATGCTCGTGGACAGCGGTTATGTCAACGCGCCTTACATAGACGGAATGCTCGCGCGCGATCGCGGCTTTTCAACGGCTATCGGCAATCTGATTGCGATCCCTCACGGGGAGATCGCGTTCAAAAAAGAGATCAACAGCACGGGGCTTGTGGTGCTCACATATCCGGACGGAGTCGAGTGGAACGGCGAGACAGTCAAGCTCGTCGTGGGGATAGCGGCGAAAGGAGACGAGCACCTGGGGATACTCGAGCGCATCGTCGAGGCCTTTGAGGAAGAAAAGGACGTGGAGGACGCGGTGCAAAAGAACGACGTGGAAGCTCTTTTCGGCATTCTCTCACCGGAGGCTTTGGCATGACGGTCACGGTGACAATGAACCCCGCGCTTGACAAGACCGCCGTAATACCGGCGCTGATACCGGGCGGACTCAACCGGCTGGAGCGCGTTGTATTGGACGCGGGCGGCAAGGGGATAAACGTCTCTAAGATGATAGCCGCGCTTGGCGGGAACAGCGTCGCCACAGGATTTTTGGGCGGCGGCAGCGGCCGGGAGCTTGAAGCCATGCTCCGCCTACCGGGAATTGAACCGGATTTTATCACGATAGCTCATACCACCCGTACAAATTTAAAGGTACTCAGCGGCGACTGCGGCGTAACCGAATTCAACGAGCCGGGCGCTACGGTTACGGCAGGGGAAATAGCGGCCCTGCGCGAAAAGCTTTTGGCGCTCGCGGGGCCGGGGGTCACGTTCGTGTTTGCGGGCAGTCTGCCGCGCGGAGCCGGGGCCGGAATTTACGGGCAATTGATTGGCGAGGTAAAGGCCATGGGCGCGTCCGCGTTCCTTGACGCTGACGGCGAGGCTTTCCGCCTGGCCCTTGAGGCGGGACCGGATTTTATAAAGCCCAACAAATTCGAGTTGTTGCAGTATTTTGGCGAAGAGGGCGAGCTTTCGCTTCAGGAATGCGCCGGGTTATGCCGCAGGTTTATTGAAAGCGGCGTGGGTTTGGTCGCGCTCTCGATGGGCGGCGAGGGAGCGATGTTCGTCTCTAAGTATGAGATGCTCTTCTCACCCGCGCTTCGGGTTAAGGTTTTGTCCACCGTGGGCGCCGGAGATAGTATGGTCGCGGCCTTTGCATACGCATTCGGCAAAGGGATGAGCTTGCGCGAGGCCGCGGCGCTCGCTATGGCCGCCTCCGCCGGCGCGGTGACCACCGAGGGCACAAAGCCCCCGGACCGCGGGACCGTGGACAAGCTTCTTAAACAGGTAAGGTTAGAGAGTATATTATGAGAGGAGAGTCAGTATGAAAACCAAAGCGGTGCGCCTTTACGGTGCGGACGACCTGCGGCTTGAGGAATTTGATCTGCCGGAAATTAAGGACGACGAAATTCTGGTACGGGTAGTCAGCGACAGCATTTGCATGTCTACCTGGAAGCTTTTAAAGCAGGGCAAGGCGCACAAGCGCTGCCCGCAGAATGTTGACACAAATCCTATAATAATAGGTCACGAGTTCGCGGGGGACATCGTAAAGGTGGGCGCTAAGTGGCGGAACGAGTTTAAAGAGGGCGAAAAATACGCGCTGCAGCCGGCGCTTAACTACAAAGGCAGCCTTGCTTCGCCGGGATATTCCTACGAGTACTTTGGCGGCGCGTGCACCTATTGCATTATCCCGCCCGAGGTTATGGAGCTGGGCTGCCTGCTGCACTACGATGGAGAAAGCTATTTTGACGCCTCCTTGGGCGAGCCCATGAGCTGCATCATAGGCGCGTACCACGCGAACTACCACACGAACAAGCAGAACTACGAGCACGCCATGGGCGTAAAAAAAGGCGGCAACGTGCTGATACTGGGCGGCTGCGGGCCAATGGGTCTGGGCGCGGCAGAGTACCCGCTGGCCATAGACGCAAAGCCCGCGCGCGTGGTGGTCACGGACTTAAGCCGCGACAGGATAGAAAGAGCCAAAAGGCTGGTGTCCCCCGAGGCGGCAAAGGCCTGCGGAGTTGAGCTTATATATGTGAATTCGGGCGAGCTTGAGGACGAGTATGAATATTTAATGAGACTGACCGGCGGCAGCGGCTACGACGACGTGTTCGTCTATGCGCCGGTAAAGCACCTGGCCGAGCTGGGCGACAGGCTGCTCGCTTTCGACGGCTGCATGAATATATTCGCGGGGCCAAGCGACAAGGAGTTTTCTGCCCCGATAAACCTCTATAACTGCCATTACACCAGCACGCATATCATGGGTACCACCGGCGGCAACACAGACGACCTGAAAGAAGCGCTGGAGCTTTCGGCAAAGGGGAAGCTCCACACGGCCGTCATGGTCACTCACATAGGCGGCATAGACTCTATAGCCGACGCCACCGCGAGGCTGCCGGAGATCCCCGGCGGCAAAAAGCTTACCTACACGCAATTTGACATGAAGCTTACGGCGATCGATGATTTTGAAAAGCTGGGGGAAAGCGACGCGCTGTTTGCCGAGCTGCACAGGCTGTGCAAGGCGCACGGAGGCATGTGGAACGCACAGGCCGAGGCGAAGCTGCTGGAGCATTTTGGAGTGGAAAACATTTGAGGACGGAGGTGTAGTAGTGCAGATAATGAAAGGGAAGCCCGTCTGCGGGGGAGTGGCCGAGGGCAAGCTTTTTTACCTTAAGCGCGGCGGGAGACAGGTGCTGCGGGTGAGTGTGGACGATGCGGCGCACGAGCACGAACGCATGAGCGCGGCGCGGGAAAAGGCTCTGAACGAGCTAAAGGCGCTGTACGACAAGGCGCTGCCCGAAGTAGGCGAGCAGGGCGCGATGATCTTTGAAATACACCAGATGATGGTGGAGGACGAGGATTACCGCGAATCTATCGAAAATATCATAAACACTCAGAGCGTGAACGCCGAGTACGCCGTGAGCGTGACAAAAGAAAACTTCGCGAAGATGTTTTCCGAGATGGAGGATCCGTACATGCGGGAGCGGGCGGCGGACGTCCGCGACGTCTCGGACAGGCTGATCAACTGCCTTGCCGGCGGGCAAGGGCTCACCGGGCCTGAGACGCCCGCCATCATCGCGGCGGACGACCTCACGCCCAGCGAGACAGTCCAGCTTGACAAAGAAAAGATCCTCGCCTTTGCTACGTCGGGAGGCTCTACGAACTCCCACACCGCGATCCTTGCGCGGACTATGGGTATCCCCGCAATTATCGGCCTGGGCGAGTCGCTTGCGGCGGAGATGCACGGAGCGGACGCGGTGGCGGACGGCAACACCGGCGAGCTTTATATTGAACCCGATGAAGAGTCGCTCGCCGCACTGCGCGATAAAAAGCGGCTGGCCGACGAGCACAAAGCGCTTCTTGAGGAATATAAGGGCAAGCCGAACGTCACATTGGACGGCCGGGAGGTGCTGCTGTACTCAAATATCGGCAATCCGTCGGAGCTTGGGCTGGTGCTGCAAAACGACTCGGGAGGTATCGGCCTGTTCCGCAGCGAGTTTATCTTTTTGGAGAGCGAGGACTTTCCCACAGAGGAACAACAGTTCCAGATATACAAGACCGTGGCCCAGACCATGGCCGGCAAGCGCGTGGTCTTCCGCACGCTTGATATCGGCGCCGACAAGCAGATCGGCTACTTCAAGCTCGACAAAGAGGAAAACCCCGCGCTGGGCATAAGGGGACTGCGTCTGTGCATAGAACGCCCCGCTATTTTTAAGACACAGCTTCGCGCGTTGCTGAGGGCCTCGTCATTCGGCAAGGCGGCGATAATGTTCCCGATGGTGTCGTCGGCATGGGAGATAGAAGCGGCGAGAGCCGCGCTTGAGGAAGCCAAGGCCGAGCTATCCTCAGAGGGGGTCCTCTACGACAGGGATATCGAGTTCGGCATCATGATAGAAACCCCCGCCGCCGCGCTTATTAGCGGAGAGCTGGCCCCGCTGGTGGATTTTTTCAGCGTAGGTACCAACGACCTCACGCAGTACGCCCTTGCCGTTGACAGGCAAAATCATAAGGCCGAACGCTACTGCGACACGCACCACGAGGCCGTGTTGCGGCTGATAGAGCTTTCGGCAAAAAACGCGCACGCGCACGGAAAGTGGATCGGCATCTGCGGCGAGCTTGCCGGCGACCTGAGCCTTACCGAGCGGTTTTTGCGCATGGGGATAGACGAGCTTTCGGTGTCTCCCGCAAAGACGCTTGAGCTGCGCCGGCTAATACGGGAGCTTGACCTCACGGCAACGGTTGCAAAAACAGCGGCGCAATAAGTATAATATTGGATATCAAGGGCAAAGCAGGTAGTATTTACCCTGCCTTGCTCTTTTTTTTATGCATGCTATAATTGAATTAGAATTTCTATTGCCCCTTATCCTGATATGAAAGGACTTAATCCGTTTGATGTATTATATCCCAAGCGCCTCTACAGACCCGTATTACAATCTGGCGCTCGAGCAATATGTTTTTGACAGCTTCTCAAAGGACCACAGCTATTTTATGCTGTGGCAAAACGACAACGCCATCATAATCGGCAAACACCAGAACACCGTCTCTGAGATAAACGCCGCGTATGTGGCGGAGCACGGCATTCGCGTGGCGAGGCGCCTTTCCGGCGGTGGCGCCGTATATCACGATATGGGAAACCTCAATTTCACGTTTATCACTGACAGCGAAAGGGAGGCCTTTGATTTTTCAATGTTCTGCAAGCCCATCCAAATGGCTCTGGCCGGAATGGGCGTGCGGGTGGATATCTCGGGCAGAAACGACATGACGATCGACGGAAAAAAGTTTTCCGGCAACGCCCAGTACATAAAAAAAGGCCGGGTCATGCACCACGGTACCTTGATGTTCGACACGGACATGACGGTACTCGCGGGCGCGCTAAATGTTTCGGCGGATAAGATCGAGTCCAAGGGGATAAGATCGGTCAAGAGCCGCGTCACCAATATAAAGCCCTACATGAGCGGCCAGAATTTCACTCTGCAGGATTTCTGGGAGGCGCTCAGGCAGTATATGTTCCGCGAAAACGGCATGGAGCATTACGGGCTTACAGTGGACAATCTTACCGCAGTCAAAAAGCTCAAGGACGAAGTTTACTCCACCTGGGACTGGAACTACGGCGCGTCTCCCGCGCACAGCATACAAAAGGCGCGCAGAGTAGAGGGTTGCGGCAAGCTGGCGTGATTCGGGAGATGACGTTTTACGGCGACTACTTTGGCAACGTGGACTCCTGTGAACTCGCAGAGCTGCTGAGGGGCCGTAAAATGGAAGAAGCCGGCCTCAGGCAAGCCCTGGCCGGCGTGGAGCTTTCAAAATATTTTTCGGGGATTAGTTTGGATGATTTTATAGAGGTGCTGTTGCGGTAGATAAGTGTTTGTTAAATTATCGACTTTTCTCATGTTGCTTGACAATACAATAAATTAGTTGTATAACTAAAAATACAACATAAACGTTGTGGATCTTATCAAGCCCAAAGGAGTTAACAGCATGGATGTTCACAACTACGTAACGCGAAGTGGAAAGGATTTGATATTAGAGTATATTATGCCTTTCAGAAAAATTGATGTTGACAAGACAATTAAAACCATATTAGATTCAGACCCGGAGCTAAAACAGCTGTGGGACGAAAGCAGAACCGAATATCATATACTGGGTGAGTTGGTAAGGATCAGAAAAGCAAAAGGGTTGTCGCAGACACAGTTGGCGGAAAAGCTAGGCAACAAGCAACAAGTCATTTCCAGAATCGAGAACAGAGAAAACAGTCCCTCACTAAAAACATTATGCGGCATTTTGGACGTATTGGACTATGATATCCAACTGGTGCCAAGAGAAAGAATTTAACTTTGACTATTGTTCAAAACAAGCTCACCTGGCTGCTGACGGGCAAGCCCTCAAGCGCGCCCGCCTCGGCGAGCGCTTCCAGAACTGTTTTTGAAACAGTTGTCCTTTCAAGAACGTCGTCCCGCGAGATGAACCTTTGCTTTTTGGCCTCTTTTTGCAGGCTTTTAGCGGCGTTTTCGCCCAGACCCTTGACGCATATGAACGGCAGGCGCAGCTTGCCGTTTTCTAATTTATAGCGCACGGCGTCGGAGTTATAAAGGTCTACGCGCAAAAGCTTTACGCCTCTCGCAAGCATTTCGCGTATTACAGCCAGAGCTTCAAGCGTGTCGTCTTCTTTTTGGGTGCGGTCGGCCTTTTGGGCAAGGTTCCGCGCCTTTTCTATTACCACCGCAAGACCGCCCATAGCTGCCACTGAGTCAAAATCTTCCCCGCGCACGGTAAAGAGCGCCGCGTAAAACTCGGCCGGGTGGTACAGCTTAAACCAAGCGAGCCTTATAGCCGCGGTGACATACGCGGCGGCGTGGGCCTTGGGGAACATGTATTTTATCTTTAGGCAGCTTTCGACATACCACCCTGGAACGCCGTGCTCTTTCATGGCGGCCCGATCCTCTTCGGTAAAGCCCTTGGCGGCCTGGCCCTTACGGGTAATCTCCATTATGCGAAACGCTCGCTGCGGCGGCAGACCCTTTTGCAGCAGGTATGTCATGATGCTGTCCCGCGTACCTATGACGTCAGAAATCGTACAGGTCTTGTTTTTAATAAGCTCCTGCGCGTTGCCCAGCCAGACGTCCGTGCCGTGTGAGAGTCCTGATATTTGCAACAGGTCGGCAAAGCCCTTTGGCTTGGCTTCCGCGAGCATTTGCCGCACAAAGCCGGTGCCCATTTCGGGAATCGCCAGCGTACCGGTGTTGCAGTCGATTTCGGCAGCGGAAACGCCCAATGCCTCGGGAGATGTGAAGAGGCTGAAGACCTTTTCGTCGCTCATGGGGACGTCGGCGATCTTTACGCCGGTCATGTCTACAAGATATTTATAAAGCGTGGGCACGTCGTGGCCCAGTATGTCGAGCTTTAATATCGTGTCGTGCAGCGAGTGGAAGTCGAAGTGCGTGGTAATTATCTTAGAGCCGTCCTTGTCCGCAGGGCGCTGCACTGGCGTGAAGTCGCAGATGTTGTATTCGCGCGGCACGACGACCATGCCGCCCGGGTGCTGGCCCGTGGTGCGCTTGACTCCGCTGCAGCCCTTAATCAGCCGGTTTTCCTCGGACTTGTGCAGGATCTTTCCCTTTTCCTCAAGATAATTCTTCACGAAGCCGAAAGCCGTCTTTTCCGCCACGGTGGAGATCGTCCCGGCTTTGAACACCTGGCCCGAGCCGAAAAGTTCTTCGGTGTACTTGTGGGCCTCAGCCTGGTACTCACCGGAAAAGTTTAGGTCTATGTCCGGGGCCTTGTCGCCGTCAAAGCCCAGGAATGTTTCGAACGGAATATTGTGCCCGTCGCGGGCATATTCCGCGCCGCAGCGCGGGCAGAGCTTTGGCGGGAGGTCAAAGCCGGAGCCGGCCGATTCGCCAACGTCGAAGTCCGAATGCTTACAGCCGGGGCACACATAGTGCGGCGGCAGGGGATTAACCTCTGATATACCGGCGCAGGTGGCTACGAACGACGAGCCCACGGAGCCTCTTGAGCCGACGAGATAGCCGTCCGCCTCCGACTTTGCCACAAGCTTTTGCGCGATCACATACAGCACCGCGAAGCCGTGCTTGACTATAGAATCCAACTCGCGCCTGAGCCTCATGTCCACTATTTCCGGCAGCGGGTCGCCGTACAGCAAGGCCGCGCGTTCACGGGTTATGCGCTGCAGATCTTCATCCGCGCCGGGGATAGACGGCGTGAATGTGCCGTCCGGGATCGGCTTAAGCCGGCCGATCATCCCCGCTATTTTATTCGGGTTGGTAACCACGACCTCAAAGGCCTTTTCCTCGCCCAAATACTCGAATTCCCTAAGCATTTCGTCCGTGGTGCGCAAGTAAAGAGGCGCGGGTTCCTCGGCCTGCATCTTCATGCCGCTCTGCAAAATCTCGCGGAATATATAGTCGCCCTCGTCCAAAAAATGCACGTCGCAGGTGGCGCACACAGGTATGCCCAGCTTTTCGCCCAGCCTCACCACGGTGAGGTTATACTCACGCAGATCCTTTTCGGTGAGCTGCGGGTTTTTGCGCAGCATGAATCGGTTGTTGGCTATTGGCTGTATTTCAAGATAATCGTAAAATTCCGCGAGCTTTACAAGCTCGCCCCAGGGTTTGCCGTCGGTGATCGCGCGGAACAGCTCGCCCGCCTCGCACGCCGCGCCCACAAGCAGCCCTCCGCGCCGCTTTTCAAGCTCGGAGCGCAAAATTAGCGGCTTCTTGTAAAAAGTTTCAAGATGGCTCATGGAGACAAGCTCGTACAAGTGCTTAAGGCCCGTAAGGTCTTTCGCGAGCAATATTTGATGATACTGCCGCAGCTTTTTATAATCGGCGGCGCCCGCCGCCTCGCCGATTCCGGAAAGGCTTGAAGCACCCCTCTCTGTGAGTTCATGCAGCATTTTTATAAATATCTGCGCCGTGACCTCCGCGTCGTCCTTCGCGCGGTGATGGTTGAATTCCGGCAGGTTTAAATGCTTGGCCACGCTGTCCAGGCTGTGCTTTTTTAGCTCCTTGTACAGGGCGCGGGAAATCGAAACCGTGTCTACCGAGGTAAACCGGTAAGGCCGCTTGCATCGCTTGGCCGCGGCGGCGATAAACGCCGTGTCAAAACCCGCGTTGTGCGCCACCAGCACGGCGCTTTCGCTGCCGCAGAACTCGTAGAAAGCGCTCAGGGCCTCGGCCTCTGATGGAGCGTCTTCCAGCATTTCGTCGGTTATTCCGGTCAACCGGGTTATCTCGGCGGAAAGACTCCGCTCAGGGTCTACAAACGTGCCGAAAGTCTCGGTGATCTTACCGCCGCGAATCTTGACCGCGCCAATCTCAGTCATGCGGTCGCCGTACGCCGAAAGCCCGGTGGTCTCAACGTCGAACACGATAAATTCGCCGGTTTTGAGCTTAATATCCGCGCTTCCGGTCACGATTGGCGAAGAGTCGTTCACAAAATAGCATTCAATGCCATAAATAACCTTGAAGTCGGGCTTGTCTTTCTGTATCTTCTTCGCGGCGTTCATGGCGTCAGGGAATGCCTGCAACACGCCGTGGTCGGTAATAGCGACGGCGCTGTGGCCCCACGCGGCGGCCCGTTCCACGAGCCGTGTGACGGGGGTGACTCCGTCCATGGCGGACATGTTCGTGTGAAGATGCAGCTCCACGCGCTTTTCCGCCGACTTGTCCGTCCGGCGGGCAATATCCGCGAGACTCAGGTCAAAGGGCTTTATGCAGCTTTCGCGCTCATATTTGTCGTACTCCACCTGGCCGCGCGTGACTATCGCCTTACCCGCTTTAAGCTTTTCGGTCCAGACGTCCTTTTGGGGGTCGCAGAATATTTTAAGCCAGTGGGAACTCGTGCCGTCGTAAAAGCTCACCGTGAAAAGCTGCTTTTCTCCGTTTCGTATATCCTTGACGGCGACGTCGAATATCTCGCCCCAGACCGTGACCTCGCCGCTTTCCGGAGTAACGCCCGAAAGAGACTCAGGCTTTTGCGAGATCGCCTTGCCCTTTAATATCTCCACCGTATCCCGCAGAATTGGAAGGTCCGCGAATACCTGCGCGGGCGCGAGCTTCGGCTTGGCCGTCCTGCCGGGCTTATCCCGCGAAGCCTTGACCGCTGGCTTTGACGCGGGCTTTGCGGCGACGTGCGCTTTTTCCGCTGGTCTTACCGGCGCAGGCGGCGCCACGACGCCGCGAGACTGGTTTTTCTCGCCCTCAAGAAGCTCGAAAGCGACAGGCAAAGAAAATTCCTCCATAACGACGCGGCTCAGCTCGCCCGCAACGTCCACCCCGTTTAAAAAATCCGCGCCGCCGCCGTTTAGCTCCACGCGCATAACGCCGTTTTCGTACGAGGCGGAGGCATTGCCGAAAAAGCCGTTTACCGGCAATCCCCTAAGGCGCAGCGGCTCCACAAGCTCGGGGAAGTACTCCACAGAAAAGCATTCCGGCGCGTATCTCGGGACAAGCTCGCATTCGTTTAAGCCCAGATGCGACTTAAGCTCCCCGGCGGCCGTTTTGAGCATCTCCCGCGCTACCGTTGTACCAAGGCCGAGCTCCAGCCTCATGCTGCCGCGTAGTTTGTCCACCGTTACTTTTTTGATTTCGGCGCCGCTTATCGTTTCGGCTATGTCCGGCGGGGCCGCCGAGCCGAACAGATCTTTAAGCCTTGGCACTTTGGCACCCCGCTTTTCTCTTTTCACATATCAGGTCTACATGCCGCATCAGGGCGGGTATAATCTCTTCCTGCGGATATTTGCCGACGACTACCCCGTTCGCGAACACCGCCGCGCAATCCTTTCCCCCGCAAACGCCTACGTCCGCTTCCTTTGCTTCGCCGGGGCCGTTCACGACGCAACCCATCACGGCTACGGAAAGCTTTTCCGGGCGGTCCTTAAGCTGATCCTCCACTGCTTTGGCAAGGCTGATCACATCTATTTCGGCGCGCCCGCAGGTGGGGCAGGAAACGACCGTAACTCCGCTCTTATGCAGGCCGAGCGCCTTTAAAATATCCCTGGCGGCCGCGATCTCCTCCACAGGCGGCGCCGTGAGAGACACACGTATAGTGTCGCCAATGCCGTCGAGCAGCAATGCGCCAAAGCCCGCCGCCGAGCGCAACAAACCCATATGGCTTGTACCCGCCTCGGTGACGCCGAGGTGCAGCGGATAATCGCGCTCGCCAGCCATAATACGGCAGGCTTGTACCATGGTCTTTACGTCGCTGGATTTTATAGAGATTACAATATCGGTAAAATCGGCGGCCTCAAGGAGTTCGGCGTGCCTGACCGCGCTTTCGGCCAGCGCTTCAGGGATAGGCCCTCCGTGCTTTTTAAGCAGATCTTTTTCCAGCGAACCCGAATTCACGCCTATCCTGATGGGGATGTTTTTTGATCGGCAGGCGTCCGCCACGGCTTTTACCCTGTCTTTGCCGCCGATATTGCCCGGGTTTATGCGAATTTTATCCACGCCTGCCGCAGCCGCCTCAACCGCGAGTCTGTAATCGAAGTGGATATCTGCCACCAGCGGGATGCTCACACGTTCCTTTATAGCGGGGATTAGCCTTAGACTTTCTTTATCGGGGACCGCCACGCGCAAAACCTCACAGCCGGCGGCTTCAAGCTCAGCTGCCTGTGAGACGTTTCCGGCAATATCACCGCTACGTGCGTTGAGCATGGACTGAACGGCGACATTTTCGCCGCCGCCGATCACCACGCCGCCGATTTTAATCTTCTTTGTCAAGGCAAACATCCTTTTTAGTTGATAGTTGTCAGTTGAAAGTTGACAGTGAAAGTGTCCGCAAAGCGGACAATATTTTAATAATATCGCAAAGCGATACAACGACTGTCAACTGTCCATTGTCAACTGCCAATGAGCTTACTCACGTCGCTGAACGTAACCGCCACTATAAGCCCGACCAGCAGGATAAATCCCACGGTGTGCACATACCCCTCATATTTAGGGTCGACAGGCTTTCGGCGGACCGCCTCTATCGCCAAAAATACGAGTCTGCCGCCATCCAGCGCCGGCAGCGGCAAAAGATTGAACACGCCAAGGTTCACGGTCACGATCGCAACCAGCGTCATCAGGCTGCGCCAGCCATAGCTTGCGGCCTTGCCGATCTCGGTGGTCATTCCGACCGGCCCCGAAAGCTGGTTGAAGCCGTAGCGCCCCGAGATAAGATCTATAAACCCGCCCCAGACCTGCTTGATCATTGATTCAGTCAAGTTAAATGTGTTCTTTATAATACGCCACACGGTCGGGCGCTCGCGATAAACGCCAAAGTCTATCGTTATAAGCTGTACGCCGCTCTCGTGCGGCTCCATCGTAAAAGCTACCGAATTTAAGAGCACGGTCTTTCCGTCTCTTACGACCTCAAAATCCATGACGCCGTCGCGGTCGCGCAAAAGCTCGTAAACCATGTCGTTGTCAGTATTGACGCGGTGGCCGTTTATCTTACGCACAACGTCTTCGGCCTGAAGCCATTGGTTCGTCACGGCGGTTTCGGTGAAGCCGCTGATGCGCGTAGTACCGAAAGAAGCCTGGTTTGCCGAAAGAATCCCCAGCAAAAGCAGCCCAAGCAGAAGATTCATTACAGAACCCGCTGCCATGACCAGCACGCGCTTGTGAAGCTTGGCGCGGTTGATAGCGCGCGGGTCACTGCTTTCGCTGTCTTCTCCGTCGAACGCGCAGAAGCCACCTATCGGAAACAGCCTCAGAGAATAGAGCGTCTCTCCGCGCTCGCGGCTCCAAATCACCGGGCCCATTCCGAGCGCAAACTCGTTCACTTTAATATCAGACCATTTGGCAAGGGCGAAATGCCCCAGCTCGTGTACAAACACCAACGCGCTGAACACCAGCAGCGCGATCAGTATCTGCGGTATGCTCCCGAGAATGCTTCCCAGCGTATCCGCGATATTCAAATAACAGTCATCTCCCTCCGGCTTGAAGCCGGACACAATACGCCCGCGGCTTTTTCACCCGGCGTCTTACAGTGCCCGAACGAAATCTGTAATTCTACTTTATTCTTAGCACACCCTGCTCAGTGCATATTCTCTCGCGGCGGCGTCGGCGTCTTCAATCGCCGCAAGGCTCTCGCCTCCGGTTGGTTTAACATCCCTGAGAGCCTGCTCCACTATGTCGCCGATTCCGAGAAAACTGAGCCTGCCGTCAAGGAACAACTCCACGGCCTGCTCGTTCGCGCCGTTTATCACGCAGGGCGCAAGGCCGCCAATACGCGCGGCTTCGATACACACCCTCAGGCAGGTGAAAGTCTCGCAGTCGGGCTTGTGGAACGTGAGCGCGCCCAGCTGAGTCAGCGAAAGCCGCCCGTTCCCGCGAGAGATATGCCGCGGGTATGTAATGGCGTACTGGATTGCCGCGCGCATGTCGAGCGCTCCAAGCTGCGCGATAATACTGCCGTCGTAAAACTCCACCGCCGAATGCAGCGCGCTCTGGCGGTGCACGACTATCTCGATCTGATCCGGCTCAAGGCCGAAAAACCACATGGCTTCTATCAGTTCAAGCCCCTTGTTCATCATGGTGGCGCAGTCCACCGTAATCTTTTTTCCCATGCGCCAGTTAGGATGCCGCAGCGCGTCCTCTACCGTTACGTCCTTAAGCTCGCAGGTTTTTTTGCCGAAAAACGGCCCGCCCGACGCCGTGAGGATTATCCCCCGCACGTCCTCGCGCCGGCCGGAGCTCATGCACTGGAATATTGCCGAATGCTCGCTGTCTACCGGAAGCACCGTTACGCCGTTTTTCTTCGCCAGCTCCATGACGAGCGCTCCGCCCGCCACCAGGCACTCCTTATTTGCCAGGGCCAATGTCTTTTTTGCCTCAATAGCGGCGAGAGCCGGTCTCAAGCCCGCTATACCTACCACGGCGTTGACCACAAAATCGGCGTCCTTAAAGGACGCCGCGTGTATCGCCGCCTCTTTGCCCGCTACGACCTCGCACCCGACGTCCGCCAACAGGAGCTTGAGCTCTTTGTAGTATTTTTCGTCCTCAATGCCCACCAGCCCGGGCCTAAATTCCCTTGCCTGATCCGCCAGAAGCTTTACGTTTTGCTTCGCGCAGATCGCCGCGACGGGTAATTTTAAAAATCCGCACACCGACAAGCTCTGCCGGCCAATCGAGCCCGTAGAGCCCAAAAGTGCTATTTTCCTCATCTTTTGCGTACCACCTAATACAGTTGTTCAACAGTCAAAATTAGTTTACACCAAATATATGAAAAAAAGCCAACGTATATGTGAACAGTCATATTGTTATAAGAACAACACCGAAGACCAATGTAAGATGCACGGCCGGCAGCGTGAACATGGCGGAGTCGAACCTGTCCATAATACCTCCGTGGCCCGGCATGAAATCGCCGTAATCCTTAACGCCGAACTGCCGCTTTATAACCGAGGCCGAAAGATCGCCAAGCATCCCCAGCGCCGCCCAGACGGGCGTGAATACCGCTAAAAGCAAATAATTTACACTGACAGGTGTGCCGAAGAGAGACATGACAAACGAAAAGCCCAGCGCCATAAGCTGGTTGAATACTATGGCGAAAACAAACCCGCCTATCGCGCCCTCGACCGTCTTGTTGGGGCTTATGTTCGGTGCGAGCTTGCGCCTGCCAAACCTCCGACCCGTAAAATAGGCGCCGGTGTCGCACCACCAGGCCGAGCCCAGCGCCATAAGCAGGTAAAAGGCCCCTGCGCGGGCGCCGTGAATGTCCCGCATAAACACACCGCAGTTAAAGAAAAGCGGTATGGCTATGCCGAACATTACCGTCATGCCCAGCTGCTGCACGGTAATCTTGGAGTGCCATCTCACCAGCAGGGTCAAGGCCGCCACGCAAACCACAACGGCGTGGACCAGTACCCAATCCCATTCGCCCGTCGCAAAGCCCGCGATAAACATCCGGGGAAACGAGACGTCCAGCACCAGCCAAAAAGCTAGGAGTGGAAGCCCCGCGCTCTTTGTACATCCCGCGGCGCGCAAAATCTCGTACAGCGCCGCCATAGACAGCACCGCTATAAACACGTTATACGCCGGGGTGTGGATTATCGCGAGCACACCAGCCAGAACCAGCAGCCCCACAAAAGAGGAAATTAACCTTTGTCGCATTAAGTCACGCTCTTTTCAAGTTGATAGTTTACAGTTGACAGTTGCCAGTTTGCAGTGTACGCAAGCAGACAAATTAAAATATGTCACGATGTGATACCGATACTGTCAACTATCAACTTTCAACTGTTAACTGTTTTAAACTCCGCCAAGCCTTCTGCTTCTTCTTGCATACTCGTCCAAGGCCTTGTCAAAGTGGCGCGGCTTGAAGTCCGGCCACAGCACGTCTAAAAAAACATACTCGGCATAGGCGCTCTGCCACGGCAGGAAATTCGACGTGCGTAATTCGCCGCTCGTGCGTATTACAAGGTCTACGTCAGGCATTCCGTCGGTATAAAGATACTGCGAAAACGCCTCTTCATTCAAAGCGTCCGGCTTTAGCTTGCCGCGTTTATAATCCTCGGCGGCGAGCCTTGCCGCCCGCAGAATCTCGTCCCGCCCGCCGTAGTTAAGCGCCACGTTGAGGTTTAATCCGGTGTTCTTTTTGCTTTTGGCCTCAAGCTCGGCTATTTTTTCGCGGATATCCCGCGCGAAAGCCTCTTTTGCGCCCAGTATCCTCACTCGCATGTTCTCTCCGCGATATTTTTCACCGTCGTTTAAAAATTCCCGCATGAGGTTCATTATTCCCTCTACCTCTTCGGACGGGCGCTTCCAGTTTTCGGTGGAAAACGCGTAAACGGTAAGGTACTCCACCGAGGTCTTTGCCGCGTGGCGGGCGATTTCGCCAAAAACCGCGGCGCCTTTCTTGTGCCCGCCCACTCTGGGCAGACCGTGAGCTTTGGCCCAGCGCCCGTTTCCGTCCATTATTATACCCACATGTCTCGGAACATCACGCATGCGAAAATAATCCTTTCAGCCGATATGCCGTTCCCTATGGACAGCATGGGGAACGGCACAGCATAAAATCTTTAAGTATATGGCCTACTGTTCAGATTTCCAGTATCTCTTTTTCTTTTTTTGCGGTGATACCGTCAATCTCCTTTATCATTTTATCGGTAAGGGTCTGTATCTCTTTTTCCAAATCCTTAAGGTCGTCCTCGGTTATCTCGCTTTTTTTCTTTTGCGCCTTGAATTTTTCATTGGCGTCGCGGCGAATTGAGCGTATGGCTATCTTTGCGTCCTCACCCATTTTTTGCGCCTGCTTGCAGAGCTCGCGGCGGCGTTCTTCGGTGGGCTGGGGGAAGGCTATGCGGATCACCACGCCGTCGTTGGTGGGGTTGATTCCCAGGTCGGACTTCTGTATTGCCTTTTCGATAGGATGCAGCACGGTTTTGTCCCAGGGCTGGATGACGAGTATGCGCGCCTCCGCCACCGACACCGCCGCAAGAGACTGTATTGCCGTGGGAGTGCCATAGTAGTCTACCATGATTTTGTCAAGCACCGCCGGATTCGCCCTGCCCGCGCGGATCGACGCGAGCTCGGAGTTCAGCACGCTCTGCGTCTTTTTCATTTTTTCTTCATATGGTCTTACAGAGTCTGACATTTACATTTCCTCCTTAACTAATGTTCCAATGTCTTCGCCGAGCAGCGCCCTGGCGATATTTTTCGGGTCCGCGAGGCTGAACACCAGCACCGGGATATTGTTGTCGCGGCACATTGAAGCCGCAGTGGAATCCATGACCTTTAAGCCGTCTCTCAGTATTTGCGTAAAGGTCAGCCGGTCGTATTTTACGGCGTCCTTATTTTTGTTTGGGTCGTCGTCGTACACGCCGTCGACCATCGTTGCCTTAAAGATGACGTCGGCCTTTATTTCCGCCGCGCGAAGCGACGCCGCAGTGTCAGTGGAAAAGAACGGGCTGCCCGTGCCGCAGGCGAATACCGCAACTCGGCCCTTTTCCATATGACGCACCGCCCGCTCGGCAATGTACGGCTGGGCTATCTGCGGCATTTGAATGGCTGTCTGCACCCGCGCAGCCACACCGTGCGCCTCAAGCGTGTCCGCCAGAGTGAGCGCGTTCATGGCCGTGGCCAGCATTCCAACGCGGTCCGCTACATTGTGGTCCATCCCCGCGTGGTCGCGGCCGCGCCAGAGATTGCCTCCGCCCACGACTATTCCTATCTGTGCGCCCAGTTCGGCGCATTCCTTTACGCTTTCGCATATCGCGTCAAGGACGCCGCTGTCAAACCCGCCCTGTTTGTCTCCCGCAAGCGCTTCGCCGCTCAGCTTTAAAAGTATTCTTTTGTATTTTGTTTTTGCGTCTTCAGGCATTTATCATCACGTCCTCGTTCTCACTATTTTACAATATTGACGCGAAGTTGTAAAGAGAATAACATGTTATTTAAAGTACATATAAAGCTGGCATTTCAGCATTCCGTTGTAGAGCTTGCGGCGCTTGTCGGCGGGCTTGCCGAAAAACTTTTCAAAGTCCTCGTGCGGGCTTATTACATACCAGCGCAGCTTTGGTTTTTTTGAATACGCCTCGCCCAAATTTCGATAAAGCTGTTCGGCCTGTTTTACCTCAAGAAGCCTCTCCCCGTAAGGCGGGTTGCAGAGCACCACTCCGTTTTCGGTTTCAGGGACAAAATCCTTTATGTCTCGGACTGCCGCCGCCACGCGCCTGCCGACTCCTGCTTTCGCGGCATTAGCCGCCGTAAGCTCTATTGCTTCGGGGTCGATATCTCCGCCGTGCGCCGTGAACGCAACTTCCTTGTCGACCTCGGCCAGCGCAGCCTCGCGCTCCACGTTCCAGACCACCGCGGGCATGGAGGTCCAACTTTCGGCCGCGAACCGTCTGCGAAGGCCGGGGGCTATTTTGAAAGCGCGCATCGCGGCCTCGATAAGTAAGGTCCCGGAACCGCACATCGGGTCGTACGCGGCGTCGCCGCCCCGTACGCGGGCAAGGTCACAGATGCCGGCGGCAAGGGTCTCTTTTATGGGCGCGCCCAAAGAGTCCGCGCGGTATCCGCGTTTGTGCAGCGGAGCGCCGGAGGTGTCAAGCATGACCGTCGCAATGTCCTTGTGGATAGAAAATCTTATCTTGTGCTCGGGGCCGGTCTCCGCAAACCAACTCTGGCCATAGGTTGCTTCAAGCCGTTTTACGGCGGCTTTTTTAATGATGGACTGACAGTCCGGCACGCTGTGAAGCGCCGACTTTAAGGACCATCCCGTTACCGGGAAAGCGTCGGCCTTGCCTATGAACTGCTCAAACGGCAGTTTGACCGTGTTGTCGAACAACTCGGTGAAGCTCCTCGCGGGGAACTCACCCAGCACCAGCATGACGCGCTCGGCTGTCCTGAGGCGGATATTCGCCCGGGCCAGCATGCCGAAATCCCCCGTAAAGGCGACGCGGCCGTCGCCGACCGAGACATTCTCCCCACCGCAGCGTCTGACTTCCGCCGAGAGGACAGACTCCAGCCCAAACAGACATGGGGCCAGCATTTGCAGGGCCAGGCTCATCTGTGCTCCGCCAGTACGAACAGCGCGACCGTGCCCGCGCCCGTGTGCGAGCCTATGACCGGCCCTATATAGTTTATCATATGGTCCTTTATTCCAAGCTTTTTGGTGACCAGCGCGGCGGTGTACTCGGCGTCCTCTGCGCAGTCGCTGTGCGACACCATAAAGTAGTCCGGCTTAAGGCCGCCCACGCACTTTGCTATGCGCTCTACAATTTCCTTAAGCGCCTGCTTTTTGCCGCGAGCCTTGCCAATAGGTATAAGCTTGCCGTTGTTGTCCACGTAAATGAGCGGCTTTATACCGATAAGACCGCCCACGATGGCCGAACCCTTTGAGACGCGTCCGCCTCGGTGCAGGTGCATGAGGTCATCCGCCACCACATAATGCGCGACATTGAGCTTGTTTTTTTCGGCCCACTCGGCGCACTCGTCGATCCCCGCGCCGTTTTGTACGGTTCACCAGATGCAACAGCAGCCCTTCGCCCATAGAGGCGCATAGCGTGTCCACGCATATGACCTTTTGGTCCGGATACTTTTTTCGCATTTCATCGGCTGCTATCCCGCCGTTTTGCGCAGTCACGCTCAGGCCGGAGCCAAAGGCGAGATACAGAACGTCCATGCCCTGCTCAAGATATTTCTCCATCATTTCACGGATATCGTCGGGGTTGACGGCGGATGTCACGGGCATTTTTCCGCTGCGGACAAGCCTGTAAAACTCCCTGATATCCATCTGTGTCTGGTTGTAGTTTTTTTCGTCGATTGTAAAGCTCAGATGCACCAGCGGAATATTGTTTTTGACATAGTATTCATCCGGCAGATCACAAGCGTCGTCGGTCATCAGTATAAATTTTTCGGCCATATCGCACTCCTTGAAGTTATTTCTGTAGCATGTATTATAAACGCTCTTTAAAGTATACCCTGCCGAAGAGATAATTGCAAGGGATAGTTGACAGTTGACAGTTGACAGTTGACAGTTGTAGGTTGACAGTTTATGGAATCAATTCGTGATAGTTTTAAATCATTAGGACACTGTCAACTGTCCATTGTCAACTGCCAACTGCTATCAGCCCGTCCGCGATAGCCTTGAATATCGGCGCGGCCACCTGTTCGCCGGAAACGCCGCCCTCCACAAAGACCGCTATACTCCACCGCGGGCTTTCGGCGGGGCAAAACCCGGCGAACCACGCGTGGACAATTTCTTCGCCGTCCTTAAAAATACCGGTCTGCGCCGAAGACGTCTTTCCGCCGGCGCCGCCCTCCTTAGGCGCCGCCGTGCGCCCGCTACCCTCGGAGACTACGGCAATCATCAGATCCCGCACAGTGGCGGCGGTGCGCTCGCTCATCACACGGTTTGCGGCGTAGGGTTCGCGGATATCCCGTATAGTCTCGCCGTCGTCGGTCGTGCCCAGCACCAGCTCGGGCGTCACGCCGTAGCCGCCGTTGGCTATTTCGGCCACGGCTGAAGCTATCTGCAAGGGACTGGCCAGCGCCACGCCCTGCCCGAAGCCCAGGTTGGCGAGTTCGGCCGCGTTTTGAAGCTGTTCGGCGGTGGGCAGGTTGCCCGCCTGCGAGTTCATGCCCGGCGCCAGCGCCGTGGGCGCGCCAAAACCCATTTTGCGCGCGTATTCAACCAGATAATCGCCGCCCAGCTCCTGCGCCAGCGTTATAAAATACGCGTTGCAAGAGACATTCAGCGCCCGCTGCATGTCGCACATGCCGTGGACCGCGTTGTTGTTGCATTTAAATATCACACCGCCGATGTTCGTCTCGCCGCTGCAATAGTTTTCGCGCGCGAGGCTCACGCCCTTATCCAAAGCGGCGGCGGACACCAGCACCTTGAATACCGAGCCGATATTGTAACCGCTTACGGCGCGGCTTATAAACGGCGCGTCGGCGCTTGAAAGGCTTGCGGTGACGTTGCCGGGATCAAACGCCGGAAAGCTCGCCATGGCGAGTATCTCTCCGGTACGCGCGTCCAGCACCACGGCCGCGCCTTTTTCACAGCCCGCGGCCAAAGCGTCCTGAACCAGCTGCTGTGTATCCCTGTCTATGGTGAGGCACACCCCGCCCGAAGGGCTTTCGTTGTCGCGGTGGACCTCCATCGCGGCGCCGCTCATTACGTGGCCGGCGGCGTCTACCCTGTAGGAGCAGCTTATCTCTCCGCCGCCGGCTTTAAGCAGTTCGTCGTAGGCAAGCTCAATCCCCGCGACTCCGCTTTCGCCGTCTCCACCCAGGTACCCTACCACATGCGGCGCGTAGTTGTAACCGCCGTACCTGCGCGGTATCTTAAAAACGTCGACTCCCCTTGCGTATATATCGCCGTTCGGCACCGTCATCGCAAACGGCATTCCTCCGGTGAGCCGCTCCACCAGTGCGGGACGCAGCGCTTCGCTCACGGCGGGCAGTACCGCCGCCGCCGCCTGGGGCGACGGCAGAACGGACGCCACGTATTCGTACTCGTTGTTGACAAGGCCGCGCAAGTGCCTGTCGTATATGACTCCGCGCGTCGTGGCCACGTCAAGGGAATAGCCCCCCTGACCCGCGGCCGCCATTGCGATATAATCCGACGCATTGATATAATAAAGCCGGTATATAATCCCAGTCAGCACCATGGCCACAACGCAGTAGACGCCTATTATCCTCGCGGACATAAAACCCCCGCCAATCCTAATTAATAATAAAAAGGATTGGCGGGGTTGTTGCGCGATATTCAGTTATGCGTTCTCATAACTGATGCGGAATAGTATCAGGTCAGTACAAACACTGCTTCGCAGATTAATTCAAGGTCATTGTCACGGACGGTTTTCACCAGCTTGTACCTGCCCGCCGGTAAAGCGATTCCCTGTCCGTTCCAGATCCACTGAGCGTTGAGCTTAAGCGTACCCCCGGCAGGGATATAATATCCTTCATCGTTGAACACCATCTCCTCAAATTCGGGGATTTTTTGCCAGCCCTTTTCATCGTCCCATTTCCTTACGGTGTAGTGACTGCCCGTTATGTAATCTTCCTTGGCGGTGTTGTGCATGGTGTAGGGGATAAGCCCGTCTGTGCGCGGAACGCTCGCCTTGTCAAGGGTCAGGTAAATTGGAGGTTTCGCGTTATTAAGCCATGTCGCGCCTCCGTCGGCGCTGTGGTATGCCCAGCGGTTTGTCATATCGCTAACTGTTACTCCGTCTGTATACTGCGACACTTCGGCAACGGGCTCTTCGGGCGCGGACTGCTCGCCAAGCGTGAAAACGGCCTCGTAAATCAGGTCGCGTCCGTCAGCGCCGAAGCTCTTTACCAGCTTGTAGACGCCCGCCTCAAGCGGCTCGCGTCCGCCGTCAATGGCGGTCTTCATTTGTATTGAGCTTTCCGGGGCTAAGAAGTCCGACGTCATCGTCATATTCTCCACAGGAAGGCTCGGGACTGCGTTCCACGCGCTGCCGTTCCACTTCATCACAATAAGCGTCATGCCGCCGCCCAATGCTTCTTTAGTGTTGTTGTGCACAGTGTACGTAACCGATAACTGCCCCACGGGCATAGCGGTGCTTTCAAGAGATATATACACTGGCGGCTTTGCGTTATTGACCCATGTAACGCCGCCGTCCGCGCTGCGGTAAGCCCAGCGGTTGGTCATGTCCTTGACGATTATTTCAACGGCGGGTGCTTGGGCGGCTAATGCCGGAACGGCAAGGCCGCAAAGCAACACAAGAACCAGGGCCAGCGAGCAGAATGATTTCATGTTTTTCTCCTTACGCTTATGTTAATGTGAATACCGCTTCGCAGCTCAATTCAAAGTCGGGCGTCCTGATAATCTTCTCCAGCTTATAGAGCCCCGCAGACAGCCCGATTCCCTGCCCGTTCCAATCCCACTGCGCGTTGAGCTTTAGCGCGCCGCCGGCGGGGACGCCGTATCCCTCCCCGGCAAACGCCGCCTCGTCCAACGCAAGAATTGTGACCCATATTTCACCGACCCACTTCATGATATTGTAATGCCTGCCCGTAAGGTAAGCGATCCCGGTGGTGTTGCGCACAGTGTACGGAATCATACCGTCCCCATGCGGGACGCTTGTCCTGTCAAGGGTTAAAAAAAGCGGCGGTACGGCGTCGTTAAGCCATGTTCTGCCGCCGTCGGCGCTGCGGTAAGCCCAGCGGTTTATTAAGTCTTTGACCTCTAGCCCGTTTTCAGCGGGGATATCAGGCGAGGCGCTGTCAGGTGCGGTGGATGCCGCAGGTGGCGCAGATGCTGCGGATGCCGCGGGTGCGGCGGGTATGACGGGTTCGGTCAGCGCGGGCGCCGTCTGTTTACCCAGTGTGAAAACGGCATCGCATATCAGCTCGCGGCCATCGGCGTGAATAGTCTTTACCAGCTTATAGACGCCGGACGGCAAATCGTTGCCCTCCTCTGTAGAAAGCCATGCATAAAGCTCCGCAGAGTCTCCGGGAGCTATTCTAAGCCCCGCTGAGGGAATCCCGGCCCGGTCATAGCCGGGTATTGAGATCCACGCGGAGCCGTCCCATCTTTTGGCGGTGTAGTAACTGTCAACGTCCAGGCCCGCTGCGGTGTTGTTGTGCACACTAAAGAAAATGTAAGGCTCATTCACAGACATTGTGATATGTTCAAGAGATATGTACGCCGGAGGCTTTGCGTTGTTGAGCCATGTGACGCCGCCGTCGGCGCTGCGGTAGGCCCAGCGGTTTGTCATGTCGTTGACGATGATTTCTATCGCCGGAGTTTGGAGATTCGCCGCCGCAGCCGGAATGCCAAGCCCGCAGAGCAAAGTAGTAACAAGTATGAATGCGAATGCCATTTTCATGTCGGTTCACCTCTAAACAACTGTCAACTTTTCACTCTTGACTGTCAACTAATGCTTAAAGTGCCTCATCCCCGTGAACACCATGGCGACCCCCGCTTCGTCGCAGAGAGCGATAACCTCGGCGTCTATGGGGCTGCCCCCTGGCTGGATGACGGCGGCGACGCCCGCGTCTATGGCGGTTTTAAGGGTGCTTAGCGAGTCAAAGTACGCCTCTGACGCCATGACGCTGCCCTGCGCCTGGCTTTCTCCCGCCATATTAAGCGCGAGCTCCAGCGCCGCCAGGCGGTGCGTCTGCCCCGCGCCAATACCAACTGTGGAGTTGCCTTTGACCAGCACTATCGAGTCTGTCTTAGCGTGCTTTGCCACGCGCCACGCAAACGTCATCTGGTTAAGCTCGCGTTTTGTGGGGGCGCGCTTTGTCACGGTCGCGAGGTCGTTTTCGTTGTAGAGCTCGGTGTCAAGCTCCTGCACCAGCAGTCCACCGGCTATTTTTCGCATATCGAGCATTCCGTAATAGTTGGGCTTGTTTATGTCGTTAAGGCTTAACAGGCGCAACTCGGCGTCCTGTTTAAGGAACTGCAGCGCGTCTTGGGCAAAGGACGGCGCGACCACGACGTCCAGCCTGCTTTCAGCCAATTGTACGGCAGTCGCGAAGTCAACCTCACGGTTGAGCGCGGCGGCCCCGCCTGGGATAGAATCGGGGTCGGCTTCGTATGCCTCGGTGTATGCGTCCTCTATAACTATGCCGATACCTACTCCACAGGGGTTCATGTGCCTTACGATAACCGCGCAGGGAACCACAACGGTAAACTCCTTTAAAATATCCAGCGCGAGGTTTGCGTCCGCAACGTTGTTGAAGCTCAGTTCAAGCCCGCCCATCTGAGTCGAAGCGTCTATACCGTTGCCGGTAGGCTGCAGTTCACGGTAAAAAGCCGCGCGCTGATGCGGGTTTTCCCCGTAACGCATACTTTGCACGCGCTCGTAGGCAAGCGTAAGATTTTGAGGAAACATAGGCGAGTTGTCCTGCTGGCGGCGCAGATAGCTTGCCACCAAAGCGTCGTAGGCCGCGGTGTATTCAAAAACCTTGCAGGCCAGATTATAGCGTTCGTCGGCGTCAAGACCGGCTTTATTAAGCTTAGCGAGCGTAGGGGCATAGTCCTCCGGGTCTATGAGAACAACGGTTTCGTGCCATCTTTTGGCGGCGTTGCGGGCAACGGCGAAGCCCTCGGTCTCGATGTCACCGACCACTTCGTCCAATATCAGCCCGCGCCGCTGCACGGTCTCCTTGAACGGGCGAAAATTAACGACGACTATGTTAGCGCCGAAGGAGTCAAGAAAAGTAGCTTGTCCGGAGTCTGCCAGGCCGACCCCGTTCGACGAGAGATACTCCGCCGTTTTGCCTATAGAGACTATCTCGTATCCAAGCGAGACAAGCCCTTCGGCCAACTTTTTGACCCCGCTGTGGTCGTATACGCTTATAAAAGCCGTCTTTTTTTCCATGTCCGCAAACCCCCGGTTAGTAGTTAGAAAATAGAGAATAGAAAATAGTAGAACGAAATTAACTCAAGTGCTATTTTTCGTTAACTAACTCTTTCAGGGACACAGCCAGACCCGCAAGCCCCTGCATATCGCTGGGGATTATGATCTTTGTGGCCTTGCCGTCGGCCGCCGCAGCAAACGCCTCTATTCCCTTAAGAGAGAGAACCTCTTTTGCGGGGGCCGCCTCGTTTAGCAGCCTGATCGCGTCCGCTGTGGCCTTTTGCACCAGCATAATCGCCTCGGCCTGGCCTTGCGCCTCGCGTATCTGACTTTCACGCTTGGCGTCAGCCCGCAGGATTGCCGACTCCTTTTCGCCTTCAGCCACGAGTATCTGGCTGCGCTTTTCGCCTTCGGCCCTGAGTATGGATTCGCGGCGTTCGCGCTCGGCCTTCATCTGTTTTTCCATGGCGTAATCTCGCGCGGGGGCAGGATATTCTTAAGCTCCACCCGGTTTACCTTGATGCCCCATTTGTCTGTGGCGGTGTCCAGCGTGGCGGTTATTTTGGTGTTGATAGTGTCGCGGGAGGTCAGCGTGTGGTCCAGTTCCAGTTCGCCGATTATGTTACGCAGCGTCGTAGCTGTAAGGTTTTCTATGGCGGAGATTGGCCGCTCAACGCCGTAGGTGTAAAGCTTCGCGTCGGTGACCTGATAAAACACCACCGTGTCTATTTGCATGGTGACGTTGTCCTTAGTTATAACCGGCTGCGGCTTGAAGTCCACGACCTGTTCCTTGATAGAGACCTTTTTGGAGATTCTGTCTAAAAACGGCAGCTTGAAATGCAATCCCGTGTCCCATGTGACGTGATATGCCCCCAGCCGCTCAATAACATACACATAGGCCTGCGGCACGATGCGTATATTGCTGAAAAGCAATATAATCAACAGCACGATTACGGTGACGAACAGGATCGGCCCGAACAACAATTCAAAAAAACCCATTTCGTTATGCTCCTTTTTTTAATTATAAGTCAGCGTTTTGCGTTTCTACAATGAGTTTGACTCCGTCGATTCTGAGAATTCGGACCTTCTGTCCGGGCGGGATGACCTGACCGTCGTCCGCGGTCCTTGCCGCCCAGCTTAGTCCGCTTGCCATAACGCGGCCCTCCGCGCGGCTATTGTCTATCTTCTCGGAGACGACACCGCTCCCGCCAATAAGCGCGTCGGCGTTGGTGGCCGTCTTCTTGGGAGTAAGCCTTTTTTTGAGGAACGGCCTGCCAAAAACCAGCACCAGCACCGAGGTAATGGTGAACAGCGAAAGTTGCACGTAAAGCGGCGCGCCAAAAAACGCGGCGCCCATGGCCACGAACGCGCCGCCCGCAAACCAAATACAGATGAGTTGTACCGTCATGCTCTCTATAAAGCACAGCGCCACCGCGACGACCAGCCAAATGACCCCGGCCCAAAAGTTGTTCATGCGCCAGCCCCCTTAAGTCAATTAACAGTTGACAGTTGATAGTTGACAGTTATATAAACCGCAAAGAGACGTCCTTTACAAATTGATTATACTAAAAATCAGACCAAAAATCAATTAGATTACACCGCTAACATATGAAGCAACTCTCAACTGTGCACTGTCAATTGTCAACTCGGTACTTAACCCCCTGGGGTGTGTCCTCCAGAATTATGCCGCGGGCTTTTAGCTCGTCGCGGATAGCGTCGGCCTTTTTGAAGTCGCGGTCCCTGCGGGCTTGCTGACGCTCGTCTATCTTCGCCTGTATCTCAGAGTCAAGATTAGCCGTCTGCCTGTCGTACAGCAGGCCCAGCACCTGGCAAAGCTCGTCGAACAGAGCGACAGCGGCTTCACAATCGTCATTTTGACGCGGCGACACAAAATAACTGTTGCAGTCGCGCGCAAGCTCGAACAGCGCGGCAAGTCCGTCCGCCGTGTTTAAATCGTCGTCCATAGCCACGACGAACTGCGCCCTGCGCTTGTCCAGCGCCTCAAGGAACGAGGACTCGGCTTCAGCTTCGGCGGATGCGTTTTTAAGGGCAAAGTCAAGATTGTTCCGGCAGTTTACAAGCCGTTCCAGCGCGGCATTGCTCTGCTCAAGCGCCTCCAAACTGTAGTTGATGGGGCTGCGGTAATGCGCCGAGATCAGGAAGAATTTAATAGGCGCGTAGCCGTATTTTTCGGCGACGTCGCGCACCGTAAAGAAATTCCCCAAGGATTTGCTCATCTTGTGGTTGTCCACGTTTATATATCCATTGTGCATCCAGTAACGCACGTACTCGCAGCCGTTCGCGCACTCGCTCTGCGCGATCTCGTTTTCGTGGTGCGGAAAAACCAAGTCCTGCCCGCCGCCGTGTATGTCGATTGTGTCGCCCAGATGCTTCTTTATCATAGCGCTGCATTCGATATGCCAGCCGGGCCTGCCGTCCCCCCACGGGGAGGGCCAGCTGGGTTCGCCGGGCTTGGCGGATTTCCATAGGACAAAATCCAGCGCGTCCTCCTTTAAGTCGGTGGTGTCCACGCGGTTGCCCGCGTCCAGATCGTCCAGCGGCTGGTGCGACAGCTTGCCGTATTCCTTAAACTTCTTGCTGCGGAAATAGACGTCCCCGCCGCTCTCGTAGGCGTAGCCCTTTTCTACAAGCGCCGCCACTATTTCGATAATCGTGTCTATCGTCTCGGTGGCCTTGGGATGGATGTCTGCTGGGCGGATTCCCATCCCCCTGGCGTCGGTCTCGTATTCTTTCATGTAGAGCCCGGCGATCTCGCCGGCGGTGACGCCCTCTTCGTTGGCCTTGTTGATGATCTTGTCGTCTATATCGGTGAAATTCTGCACGAACGTCACCTCAAAGCCGCGGTATTCCAGATAGCGGCGCAGAGTGTCGAACACGCAGATTGGCCGCGCGTTGCCTATGTGGATGTAGTTGTATACCGTGGGTCCGCAGGCGTAGAGCTTGACCTTTCCCGGCTCAAGCGGTATAAATTCCTCTTTTTTGCGGGAAAGCGTGTTATATATTTTCACTTGCTTTTTCAGTCCTTTCAAGCGCGTCCAGGCGCTTTTTGAGGCGATTGAGCTCGATCGCCAGATGGCACAGTTCCTGCGACAGAGGGTCGGGCGTGTGCACATGGTCAAGCCTTTCCGCCACGCCGCCCGGTTTTTTGCCCTTTACCCGCGCCACGCGCGCGGGTACGCCCACCGCCGTTGCGTGCGGCGGGATCGACTTCAACACCACGGCGTTGCTCGCCACCTTTGCTCCGTCTCCAATCTTGAACGGCCCCAACACCTTTGCGCCGCTGCCCACCAGCACGCCGTTACCCAACGTGGGGTGGCGCTTGCCCTTGTCCTTGCCGGTGCCGCCCAGAGTCACTCCCTGATATATGGTGCAGTTGTCGCCAACCTCGGCGGTCTCGCCAATCACGACGCCCGCGCCGTGGTCTATCAGCACTCCGCGGCCTATTTTAGCGCCGGGATGAATTTCGATCCCCGTTAAAAACCTTGAAAACTGCGAGAGCATCCTCGCGGGGAAAAACGCCCCGCGCCTGTACAGCCAGTGTGCCGGCCTGTGCAGCAGTATCGCGTGCAGGCCGGGATACAGCAGAAGGACCTCTGCGGCGTTGCGCGCGGCGGGGTCGCGTTCCTTGACCGCCGCTATGTCGGCCCTGATACCGTTAAACATCAAAAAACCCCTCGTATCGTAATGCTTTAGTATATGACATAAAAGTTAAAGATGTCAAGGATTGGCGAAAAGCTCCCTGTTTTTCCAGATATACCGCGTACCGCTTATTACAGTGAGCGCCAGCATAAAGAAGAACAGCGCACCCAAAAGCCCCGTCAGTATCGTCATCGCCACGGCGGGCAGATTTGGGAAGGCCTTTGCGAACAGCGCGAGGCATATCCAAACCATTTGCGCCACGGTCTTGAGCTTGCCCCAAAAATCCGCCGCAAGTACGATGCTTTTACCGGCGGCGAGCAGCCGCATAGAGGTGACGAGAAACTCGCGGGATAATATCAGCACCAACGAGACCGTACCCAAAATCCCGTATTCCGGCAGTAGACAACACAACGCCGCCGTCACCAAAAGCTTGTCTGCCAGCGGGTCCATCAGCTTGCCGAAGTCCGTGATCAAATTGTGCTTGCGCGCGAGATGCCCGTCCAGCGTGTCGGTTGCGGAGGCCAGCGCGAATGTCACCAGCGCCAGCAAATATCCCTGCGGCGCCAGCGGCAGGTAAAAGCACAGCAAAAACACCGGAATCATGCACATGCGCAGTATTGTCAGCTTATTGGGCAGGTTCATTGCGCGGCCTCCTTTCGGATGGTAGTAAGCACCCGCAGTCGGCGGGCGTTTTGGGCGGCGTAAAGTCATAGTTCGAACGCCATACTATATCGCCGTCAAACCGCCACTCATACTTTTTCATTCCACGCGAATCCCCGCCAAATCGTACTCCCACGCCTCTTCAACAAGAACAGTGACGTAATCCCCCGGCTTTACAGGCGTTTTGCTTGTAAAATACACCTTGGTGTCCACATCGGGCGCGTCGGCTTCGCCGCGGCCGAAATATTTGCGCGCGGCGCGGTCGTAGCCCTCGCACAGCACCGCAAGCTCTTTGCCGCGCATATTCTCCTGAAGCCCCGCGGCGATAGTTCTCTGCGTCTCCATGATTATCTCCGCGCGGCGGCGCTTAGTCTCGCCGTCAATTTGATTTTCGTACAGCGCGGCAGGGGTGTCCTCCTCCTGAGAATATGCGAAGCAGCCAAGCCTCTCGAAGCGCATGGCCTTGACAAAATTTACAAGCTCCTCAAAATCCTCCCCGGTTTCGCCGGGGAAACCCGTTATAAACGTCGTCCGCAGCGTGATACCCGGGACCTTTTCGCGAATATCTCTGACCAGCGCGGCCAGGCTTCTAACGTCCCCGCGCCGGTTCATGGCCTTTAACACCTTGCCGGAGGCGTGCTGCAGCGGCAAATCCATGTACTTGCATATTTTCGGCTCGGCGGCCATCGTGTCCAAAAGCTCGTCAGTCATGCGGTCGGGGTAACAGTAGAGAATTCTCACCCAACGAACGCCTTGTATTTTGCAAAGCCGCCTCAAAAGCTCGGGCAGCATGAGCTTGCCGTAAATGTCCTCGCCGTAGCGCGAGGTATCCTGCGCGACGACGTTTAGCTCTGTGACGCCGGTTTTCGCGAGAGCTTCAGCCTCGGCGACGATATCTTCCAGCCTGCGGCTGCGGAACGCGCCGCGGATAAGCGGAATGGCGCAGTATGAGCAGCGGTTGTCGCAGCCGTCCGCCACCTTTAGATACGCGTAAAACGACTGATTCGCGAGGATTCTCTCTCCCTCCAGCGGGGTCTCCTTGCCGCCGAAACTAATAATGCGCTCGCCGTTCAGGGCTTCAGTTATAGCCCCTGCGATATCGCCGTTTTTACCGATCCCCAAAATTACGTCGGCCTCGGGGAACTCGTCCGCAATGGTCTCCTGATATCTTTCGGCCAGACAGCCTGTTACGACTACGAGCCTTAAGCGTCGTTGTTCCTTTAACGCCGCGAACTCCAATATATTGTCTATGCTTTCCCGCTTTGCGTCCTCTATAAAGCCGCAGGTGTTGATAATCACAACGTCGCAGCCGCCTTGTGCGCCAACGTCGGCGCTTAGCTCAAAGTCCGCCGCCTTAAGCGCCGCCAGCATACGCTCCGCGTCCACCTGGTTTTTTGAGCAGCCCAGCGAGACCATGCCGACCTTTATTTTGTTGTCGCCTGCCATATTATTCTTCCCAGATTTCGTTATCGTAATATCCCTCATCTTCATCCAAACGCCGCAGCACTGACATTATATCTCCCAGCGTATAGCCCAGCCTGAGCAAGGCGTTTACAGTCCGTCTCCGGCCTTTTTCATCACTTGTATCGTGCCGTCTTTTTATAATCCGCGCGATCGCGGGCTTCATGTCCGTGTCGTATTCCAAAAGGGCGTTCTCCGCCGTATCGGCGTCTATACCGCGCCGGACGAGTTCGTATTTCGCCCGCTTGGGCGCGTGCCCCTTAAGCTTTACAAGGTCCGAGGCAAGGCGCGCCGCGTAGTCTGAGTCGTCTAGAAAGTTAAGCTCCAGCATGCGAGCCACGGCCGCTGCGGCCTCCTGTTCGTTATAGCGCGAACAAAGCTTTTCAAACAGGCCCTTTTCGGTGTACGCGCGGCGGCTTAAGAGCGTTAGCGCGTAATCTTTCGCATCTTTCAAGCCTTGTCGTCTCCGACCTCGATATCAACCGACTTCCCGGCGGCGGGGGCTGCGGTCTTCGTCTTCTTTTTTCCGGTCAGACTAAGCTTGTCGCGGTTATCAATAACCTGCTTTGCGATATCCGCGGCAAACTCGGGGTTTTCCGTAAGATACTGCTTGGCGTTGTCGCGGCCCTGGCCCAGGCGGGTCTCCCCGCAGGCAAACCACGCGCCGCTTTTTTGGATGATTTCAAGCGAGACGGCAAGGTCGAGAATCTCCCCCACCCGTGAGATGCCGGAGCCGTACATGATGTCGAACGAGGCCTCTTTAAACGGCGGCGCAACCTTGTTTTTGACCACCTTGACCCGCGTGTGGTTGCCTATGATCTCGCTGCCGGACATCAGCTTGTCGGCGCGGCGTACATCCAGCCGGACCGAGGCGTAGAACTTTAGCGCCCGCCCGCCGGGAGTGGTCTCGGGGTTGCCGTAGACAACGCCGATTTTTTCCCTGAGCTGGTTTATGAATATGCACACGCAATTCGATTTTGAAATAGCGCCCGTGAGCTTCCTGAGCGCCTGCGACATCAGCCGCGCCTGCACGCCCACATGGCTGTCTCCCATTTCGCCTTCGATCTCCGCCTTGGTGACCATGGCGGCGACTGAGTCTACCACCACAACGTCCACGGCGCCGCTTCTCACCAGAGCCTCGCAGATTTCCAGCGCCTGCTCGCCGGTGTCTGGCTGCGACACCAGCAGGGAGTCTATATCTACGCCCAAGGCCTTTGCGTACACGGGGTCCAGCGCGTGCTCTACGTCTATGAACACGGCTTCTCCGCCGGCTTTCTGCGCCTCGGCCGCTATGTGAAGCGCAAGTGTTGTTTTGCCGGAGCTCTCCGCGCCGAATATCTCTATTATTCTGCCCTTAGGCACACCGCCGATACCGAGCGCCATGTCCAGCGAGAGCGAACCTGTGGAGATAGCCTCTACATTCAGCACGCCGCTCTGGCCCAGCTTCATGACCGCGCCCTTGCCGAATTGCTTTTCTATTTGATTAAGCGCCATCTCAAGAGCCTTTTGCCGGCCTGTCTGCTCAGATGACCGCCCCGCCGCGCTCTCGGTTGTTTTTTCCGCCGTCTTTGTTTTTTCCGCCATGTTCCGCTACCTCCGATGTATTTATTTTTCCGCAACGAAACTCATACACTTTGCGAATGAGTCGCAAAGCAGTTTCGTTGCTCAGGATGTGCCTGTTTCTCGCCTTTCTTTCGGAAAGGCAACCGAAACAGATGCACAATATTAATCCGACAAAATGGTACCATTTTGTTGCGGATTAATAATACCCCCCAGTATCATAACAGATTCATTATATACTATAGTCGCGGCAAAGACAAGTGAGCCGCGCCGAATTTCGACGCGGCTCAAATATGTCCGGCTTCGTGGCTGTTAAGCCGGTTTTTTTTCTGAGAGAAACAGCCCCGCAAGCGTAAGCGCCATGCCAAGGGCAGACATCCAGGTGACTGTCTCGCGCAGCACGACCACTGAGGTCGCCACCGTGATGACCGGCACGAGGTAAATATACACGCTGGTCTTTAGCGTACCCAGCAGCTTTACAGCGAGATTCCATGTCACAAAACACATGGCAGAGGCCCCTATCCCCAAAAACAGGATATTGAACAAATTTACAGGCTCCAGCAAACGCTCAAAGCCCCATTCAAACCGGAAGAGCGGCAGCGCGGGCAGCATGAACGCAATGCCGTACATAAATATCCGTCTGGTGGCGGCAATGGTGTTGTAGCCGAATTTGCCTATCTTTCGCGAAAGCACTGCGTAAAACGCCCACACGACGGCGGCCAGCAGGGCGAGGAGATCGCCCGTGGGGTTGAGCTTTAGCGTTCCGGCGCCGCTGAAGCTTATCAGGCAGATTCCGGTTATGGCCGCCGCAAAGCCTAAAAAGAAGTTTTTGCCTGGCCTTTCGCCGCCCTTTAGCAGGCTTGCGAGCAAGGCCGTAAAAATCGGCGCCGTTGACACTATGACGCCCGCGTTTGAGGCCGTGGTGTAGGTGAGTGCGATATTTTCAAGCAGGTAATACAGCGCGATGCCGGAAAGGCCCGCGGCCGCGAAGATTAAATTCTGCTTTTTTGTCACGCCTCTAAGCGGCCGGGGATAGGCGATAAAAAGCGCCAGCAGGCCTATGCCGAAGCGGTAGAATAAAATCTCCACCGGCGCGAAATCCCTTAACAGGATCTTTGTAGAGATAAACGTCGTGCCCCAAATGATTATCGTCAGCAAGGCGGCGGCATGGCCCTTGGCATTGTGCGTCGTTTGATTTGTCGTGTCCAATTATGCTACCTCTTCTCTGTGTACGGGTTTCCGGTTGAAAAAATATAGTATACCACAGCCGACGAAGAATTGTCCATGCAAATTTTGGAAGCTGTTTGTCAAATTTTTCTGTCGTACAGCAGCGCCGCGTTGAGCACCACCAGCACCGAACCAATATTGTGAACGAGCGCGCCCGTGACAGGATTAAGAAGCGCCAGCGCCGAGAGAATTATTGCCGCGACGTTGATCGCCATTGAAAGCGATATATTTAATCTTATAAGCTTTACAGTTGCTACGGCAAGCCTTTTAAGATACGGTATTTTTGAAATATCGCCGCCCATCAGCGCTATGTCGGCGGCTTCCAGCGCTATATCGCTGCCTATTCCGCCCATCGCCACGCCCACATGGGCCGTTTTTAAGGCGGGGGCGTCGTTGACGCCGTCCCCGATCATGCAGACAAAACGCCCCTCGCTTTGCAGCCTTTGGATGAGCACCGTCTTTTCCGAGGGCAACAGCCCGGCATAGACGTCGGTAATACCGGCCACGTCCGCGACCTCTTCGGCGGCCTCTTGGATGTCGCCGGTTAGCATCACGACCCTTATACCCATGCCGAGCAATTGCCCGACCGTTTCCGCTCCGGACTCCTTTGGCTTGTCGCGCACGGTTATTTTGCCGCGGTATTCGCCGTCTACAGAGACCTGCGCCCCGCGGCCTATCACGACCCGCTTGCCGTCGATGTCTCCCTCCACGCCTACGCCAGGCGTGGCCTTAAAGTTTTTGACCTCCAGATATTCGCCGGAGTAGGCCGCGACGACCGCCTTAGCCACAGGATGCTCGGAGTACCGCTCCAACGAGGCCGCGAGCTGTAACACGTCCCCCTCGACCTCGCTGACATGCAGCGCGCCAAAGGTGAGCGTACCTGTTTTGTCAAAGGCGACGCAGTCCGTCTTGCCCATTCGTTCCAGCGCGTCGCCCGATTTTATTATGACACCGTGCTTCGTTGCCTGGCCGATAGCCGCCATGATTGACGTGGGCGTCGCCAGCGCCAGCGCGCAGGGGCAGAATACGACGAGTACAGTCACTGCCCGCGTCATATCCTTAGTTATTATGTAGGTTATGACGGCTATCATCAAAGCGGCCGGAACAAGCCACGCGGCCCATTTGTCCACTGTCCGCTGGGTGGGCGCTTTGTTGCTTTCGGCCTCCCGCACAAGGCGGATAAGCTTTTGCAGAGAGGAGTCTTCACCAACCTTAGTAGACCTTATGTCTATAGAGCCAAAGCGGTTTATGGTTCCGCAAAAAACCGAGTCTCCAACCGTTTTGTCCACGGGCAGGGATTCCCCTGTGATTATAGACTGGTCGACCGAGGTATCCCCGGAAACTATCTCACCGTCCACCGGTACAGCCTCTCCGGGCAGCACTCGCAGGACGTCGCCCCTGACGACCTCGGATATCGCGACCATCGTTTCTTTGCCGCCGGTGATTTTCCGGCACCGCTCGGGCTGCAGACTGATAAGCTGTTTTATTCCCTGCTTTGCACGCTCGACAGTCCTGTCCTCAAGTATCGCGCCCAGCGCCATGATGAACGCGATCTCTCCGGCTGCGAAAAGCTCCCCTATGGCAATTGAAGCGGCCATCGCTATAGATATCAGCAGCTCAGAGGTTATTTTGCCCATGCCCTTGCCGGCGAGCAGCGCCGCGACGGCGCCGTACAGGATAGGATACCCGCATAGCGCGACGGCCGCCCATGAAGGGTCGACCGGCAGCGTGACGTCGTTGAGCATAAGCACGAGGCTCAGCGCCAGAAATACCCCGCCCAAAACCGTGACAGGCAGACTGTATAAGAAATCGTAAAGCTTTTTCATGTTTAGCGCCGCCTAAACTATCCGCGAAAACTGCTCGAGCGCCGAAGAGAGCTTTTTAACGGTATCTTCGCCGTCGCCGTTTCTGATTCCGTCCAGTACGCAGTGCTGAAGATGCCCCTCAAGCAGCATTTGCCCCGTCTTGTGCAGGGCCGCCTTAGCGGAGCCTATCTGAATTAGTATGTCCTCGCAGCTTTTGTCCTCCGCGACCATTTTCATCAGACCGCGAACCTGCCCCTCTATCCTTTTAAGCCGGTTTGTAATGGCGTCTACGTCCATACATTGCTTCATAGCGATACCTCCAGATTTATAAATAGGGTATACCCCTATATCCTATTATATGAGCAACTTGCCGATTTGTCAACAGGCAAATGAATACACGCGTGTTTTTATGTAAAAATTAGTTATCAAACCCAATAGCTATTTTTTCTGGGAAAAATAAGCTATGGTGCATTATTCCTATACTTTTTGGGGCATATGTGCTACAATGTGTTTGTTCGCCATGCGCAGGACGAAGCGGGCGGCTGAAAGTAGAGTGGTTGTAAATGAATTACACTATTATTGTTGACAGTTGCTGCGACATGACGCCGAAGCTTGCCGGCCGGTTGGGGACGACCTCGGTCCCGCTGACGATGCGCCTTGGCAATAAGGAATTCACAGACGACGCCGCGCTTGACCTGCCCGGCTTTATGGCCGAGATGAAGGCATGTAAGGAAAAGGTAGGTTCGGCCTCGCCTTCTCCGGTCTCGTATCAGGAGGCGATGGAGGCGGCCGGGCATTCTTTCGTGGTCACGCTGTCATCTCAGCTTTCCGGTTCGTACGCGAGCGCCGAGCTCGGCAAGACGCACGCGGAGGAAAGCTCCGGAGCAGACACGCATGTGTTCGACTCCAAAAGCGCGTCCGCGGGCGAGGTGCTCGTCGCCGTAAAAATACGCGAGATGCTCTCTAACGGCCTGCCGAAAGAGCAGATCATCTCCGCGGTGAACGCTTTTATAGACGGCATGAAGACATATTTCGTACTGGAGCGGTACGACAATCTGCTAAAAAACGGGCGGCTTAACAGGATCACCGAAAAAATCATAAGTATACTCCACATCAAGCTGGTGATGGGCTCTGACGGCAACGGGAATATCGCGCTGTACGCAAAGCCGCGCGGTACGAAACAGATGCTTGACAAGCTTGTCGCGCTGATAAAAAGCAGCGAAAAGCCCACGAGCGGGGAAAGCATGGTCATTTCCCACTGCAACAACCCCAGCCTTGCCGAACAGCTAAAGAACGCGGTCAAGCAGCACTTTGACTTCAAGGAGATATTCATTGTCCCCACAGGGGGAATCAGCTCTCTTTACGCTGACGACAAGGGAATCGTCATGGCTTTTTAACAGGCAACAGCGCAAAAAATCCGCCGGCAGTGTCGGCGGATTTTTTGCGCTGTTGCGTTTTTCCCTAAAGTCAACCAATTGGCGGCCGATAATGATATTGACAGCTGCAATTTAATAAGGCCGTTAAATCCCTTTAGGGGATAAATATACATCAAGGAGGAAGTATCATGACAACGCACCAGGTTTCATCGAACGGATTCGACTGGCGGCAAAATGCTGTAAAAGCAGAAGAACTGCGTTTGCAGCGGCACAATCACAGGCATGAAAACAGGCACGGCCACACACGTACGGAAAGAGGAGAGGAGGGTAGAAGAGAAGGACAAAGGCAACTGGATATCCAAGGACTGGAAACCCAGGCGAGAAATGTTGGCCGCGCGAAGCACCGCTGGCGTTTTGACGACGACACGCGCGGCGAATACCGGCGCGACGGGCACAGGGACGGCCACTACGACCGCAGCGATTTTTCCGGGCGCGGGGTAAGCTGGCGTGAGGTTCACGGCGGACGCGCGGAAAATTCGCAGGGCATGTACGGGAACATGCAAAGCATTAGCTTTTCGTACTCGTATACAAGGGTGGATATTTACCATTCGCAGGTTTTCAGCGGCAATTTCGGCAACCGCGAGGACGCGATAAAAGCGCGCGACGACTTTACGAACGCCGCGCTGGATTTTATCAAAAACCCCAGTGAAGCTTCCTACAAGGCACTTAACGACTCCATGCTAAAGCTCATGGATTCAAGGTTCGCGCCGGCAAACGTTGGAGGCAACGCGCAGATCAGCATTTTTAGCGCAAGCAACACAACGTATGCAAGGTTCACCATGGAGGTGACGCCCGCGCCTACAAAATCCCTGGAAGAGGCGAGGGAAGACCTCCACAACAACTACAACGAGGAGACCTACAAGAACTATATCCGGGCGCTTTCGGAAAAGTTCAAGAAAGACGGAGTGATCTCCCACACGAACGACACGCCGACCACGCCCGTGTTCAAATCCTCCATCATCTACTCATCTAAGACCGTAAGCGGAAGCATGAAAGGCTTCCACGAGCTAAAGCGGCCGGAGCGCGGCCACAATTGGCACGGCAGGCACAGGATCAAAAACGAAGGCTTTGACTGGGACAAAGCCACCCGCAGACTGAACGACCATTGGGGCGCGCGGCAAAATCATTTTAAGGCGGCAGACTTTATGCGCCAATTTAAAACCGATAAGCGCGCCGGATAAACAAAGCAAGTTGATCAGGCAGCACCGCGGCAGACGCCCGCCGGAAATTAATCCGGAGGGCGCTTTGCTGTGGAATATTATCATTTAATTTGATATAATCCTCTTAGAGACAAGAATTTTGAATGCCAAAGGGGGTATTGGCGTGGTCGGCATAAAGCAGATAGAAAAAGCGGCTAAAAGATTGCGGGATATTGTCCATTACGTGCCTGTGGGGGCGAGCTACACGTTTTCCGAAATGAGCGGCGCGGAGCTGTACTTAAAATACGAAAACCAGCAAAAAACCGGTTCCTTTAAGGTGAGGGGCGCGTACAACAAGCTGTCGGCGCTGGTGGAAAGCGGCGCAAAGCCCGCGGCGGTGGTGGCGTCCAGCGCCGGGAACCACGCGCAGGGAGTCGCTTACGCGGCTTCCTCGCTGGGGATACCCGCGACTATCGTCATGCCGCGCTCGGCGCCGATTGCCAAAATCTCCGCCACGCAGGGCTACGGCGCAAAGATCGTGCTGCACGGCGACTGCTACGACGACGCGTATCAAAGGGCAATGGAGATAAAGGAAGAGGAAAATGCCGTGTTCATACACCCGTTTGACGACGAGGACGTCATTGCGGGACAGGGGACGGTGGCGCTGGAGATACTGCGGGATCTGCCCGTACTGGACGCGGTGCTGGTCCCGGCGGGCGGCGGCGGGCTTTTGGCGGGGATGGCCTGCTGCATAAAGGAGATAAACCCCCGCGTACAGGTGATCGGCGTACAGGCCGAGGGGGCCGACGCCATTGTTCGCGGCTTCAGACAAAAAAAGCGCGTGGAGCTGGAACAGGCGTCCACCATCGCGGACGGTATCGCGGTAAAATGCCCCGGCAGACTGACTACCGTGATCATCAATAAATATGTGGACGACATGGTGACGGTCACCGACGAGGAGACGGCAGCGGCTATACTCCTGCTTTTGGAGCGCACAAAGCAGGTGGTGGAGCCGGCCGGAGCGGTCTCGGTGGCGGCGGCGATAGGCGGAAAATTAAATATCGCCGGAAAAAACGCGGTGTGCGTGCTTTCCGGCGGAAATATAGACGTCAGCTTCATCCACCGCATCGTGGAGAGGGGGCTTGTGAACCGCGGGCGGCAGCTAAAGATAAGGACCGTGATGTCAGACAAGCCCGGCAGCCTTGAGCTGTTTACGAAAATAATCGCTAGATGCGGCGCCAATATACTTGCAGTGCAGCACGACAGACTAAGCGCGGGGCTGCGTTTGAACGAGACCGTCCTTTACGCAGACTGCGAGGTCAGCGGCTTCGAGCACGGAGAGCAGCTGGTAAAGGCGCTTGCGGACGCGGGATACGCTGTAAAAACCGAAGGATGAGCCAAAGCGCTTTGTTCCTGGTGGGCATAAAAACCCGCCCCTGTGGTACTTCTGTCTATTCTTTCTTTTCTTTTTCTCGCTCGGTTTTCTTCCACTCAAGTATGCGTTCAAGATGCTCCTTTACTCTGGCCTCGCGGCCCTGCGTGGTGGGCAGGTAATACCGGCGGCCCTTTAAGGATTCCGGCAGACACTCCATGGTGGTGAGCTTTTCCTCGTAGTCGTGGGCGTACTTATAACCCTTGCCGTAGTCAAGGTCTTTCATCAGCCTGGTGGGCGCGTTGCGTATAATTAACGGAACCGGCTCGGCCATTTGCTTGTGCGCGTCCTTACTCGCGCTGTGGTAGGCGGCGTCGAGCGCGTTGGATTTTGGCGCGAGCGAAAGATACGTCACCGCGTGGGTGAGATGCACGCTGCATTCAGGCATCCCGATAAAATGGCAGGCCTGATACGCGGCCACGGCAACAGTTAGCGCTCCGGAGTCCGCCATGCCGATATCCTCGCTCGCAAAGCGGACGACGCGCCTTGCCACATAGAGCGGGTCCTCCCCCGCCTCCAGCATGCGCGCCAGCCAGTAGACGGCGGCGTCCGGGTCGCTGTTGCGCATGGATTTATGCAGCGCCGAGATTATATTGTAGTGTTCCTCGCCGTTTTTGTCGTACAGCAGGGACTTTTTGTTGATACATTGCTCCACGGTCTCTGTTGTTACAGTGGTTACCTCGTCGTCAAGCTCCCCGTTTAGGATAACCATCTCCAGCGTGCTCAGGGCAACTCTGGCGTCGCCGTTGGCAAAGCCGGCTATCATACGCAGCAGCTCGTCGGATATCGCGACCTTTTGCCCGCCGAAGCCTTTAGAGTCATGAAGCGCTCGCCGCAACACCTCCACGAGGTCTTCCTCCGTGAGGGCGTGCAGCACAAAGACCTTGCAGCGCGAAAGCAATGCGGAGTTAACCTCGAAGGAGGGGTTTTCTGTAGTGGCTCCGATGAGTATGATGCTGCCCTTTTCCACGAAAGGGAGAAAGGCGTCCTGCTGGGCTTTGTTGAAACGGTGGATCTCGTCTATAAACAGGATGGTTTTGTCGCCCAGCGCGCGGCTGCGCTCGGCCTGGGCCATGACCTCTTTAATTTCCTTGATCCCGCTGGTGACGGCACTGAAATTGATGAACTGGGCCTTTGTCCTGCCCGCTATGATGCGGGCCAGCGTGGTTTTGCCCACGCCAGGAGGGCCCCAGAAGATCATTGAGGATACCTGGTCTGAGTCGATGAGCCGGCGCAGGACCTTTCCTTCGCCCAGCAGATGCCGCTGCCCGGCGTATTCCTCAAGGGAATCCGGGCGCAGGCGAAAGGCCAGCGGGTTGCTCGCCGCCCTGTCGTCAAAAAGAGAGGATTGCATATTGGCACCTCATACTCAAACGGATAGTCTTAACGCAGCTTAAAGTGCGCGACAAGCCCCTTTAGCAGCGTCGCCTGGCCGCTCATCTCCTCGCTTGCGGCGGCGCTTTGCTGTGCGGTGGCGCTGTTCTGCTGCACCACCTGCGAAACCTGCTCCACGCCCTTGGTTATCTCCTTAATAGAACGCGACTGGTCGCCGGAATACCTTGCTATTTCGGTTATCATCTGGTACGACTCCTGTATGCCTTCCACAATTTCGGAAAGGCTGCCGGAGGTTTCGGCCGCGATCCTCGCGCCGAGCTCGGCCTTTTCCACGGAATTGGCGATAAGCCCGCCTGTGTCCTTGGCGGCCTCGGCGCTTTTGGCCGCAAGGCTGCGGACTTCGTCGGCCACAACGGCAAAGCCCTTGCCGTGCTGGCCTGCCCGAGCCGCCTCTACCGCCGCGTTAAGCGCAAGTATGTTCGTCTGGAAAGCTATGTCATCTATAACCTTTATAACCTTGTTTATGCTTTGGCCGGCTTCGTTTATCTCCTTGACAGCCTGCATCATCTGTTCCATCTGGCGGCTGCCCGTTTCCGCGTTCCGCCGGATATTTCCGGAAAGCTTCGCGGCCTTTTCTGCGATATGCAGACTTTCGTCCGTCTTTTTTTCTATCTCCATTATGGCGGCCGAAAGCTGTTCTATCGTGGCGGCCTGTTCCGAGGCCCCTTGCGCGAGGGACTGCGCGCCGTCGGCTATATTGGCGGTGGAAGCCGCGACGTTCGTAGTGGTCAGCATCACCTGAGTTAGCATCTCGTTATTGCTGTCCAGCATGACCACAAGGCTTTTGCCCACAAGGTCGTCTTCCGAGCGCGGCGCGTATTCACCCGTGATATCGCCCTCGGCAATTCGGCTTATCAGCTCCGCCTGTGCGCGGCTGGCGGCTACGACGCGCTGAAAATCCTCCTGCAACATGCCAATTTCATCCTCGCGGTTCTTTTCAACCTCAATATACACGTTGCCGTCGGCGAGGTTTTGAGCGTGCTTGGTCAATACGCGTATAGGCATAATAAGATGCCTGATGTTGATAGTTATCGGGATAAAAAAGCACACGAACGCGGCTGCGAAAACAATGGCCCACTGCCGCGCAAGCCAGCCCAATTCCACATTCACGCCGGCAAGGTCCATCACCTGATACGCGATTATGACAGAGTGCGCGATAAACAGGGCCGCGACCGAAATCAGGGGGATGACGCAAAGCTTCATTAGTTTAAAACGCAGCGATTTGATGTAACTCATTAAATTACGTCCTTTCCGTATATTGCATAGGAAATGCTTCCAGCTTAATATACCAAAGTATACCACTAATAAAACTAAAAATCAAACAAAATAACCATAAAGACATTATGGCAAAAAAAGTCGGGAGGTTTCTTTCTGCAATTGCTGGAATAAGTGTGCCGGGAGTGCGGAATAATCGCCATCCTGGTCTTGCCATTCCCGTAAAAAGGATTTATAATAGGATCAGGCGGTAAGACATGCGGCGCTAAAGAGCGAAATCAATATTTTACCGGCTTTTTACAAAAGAAGCCAGTCCTTTTTACTTCCAAAGCGTAAAATAAAATGATAGGATTTGCGGGTTGCAACGTGTAATTGTTCGGCTTTGTCAGCAAAGGTGGGGGCATGTATGAGTCAAACAAAGGCAAAAACTGTTCAGGTAGCCGGAGGCGGGGTAATCGTGACCCTGAGCTACCTTATTGGGACGCTTGTATTTTCGGTGCAGCAGTTCCGGCTGTCTCTCTTTTTTGGGGAAGGCAGCAGCCAGATCGCCATGTATGTCATGGGCTATCTTGTCCAGGCCGGCGGGCTGGCTTTTTATATGCTCGCATACCGGCGGCGGCCCTCGCTCTGGGGCGGCAGAAATATATATCTCGCCTTTTGCCTTATCTTTATTGTAAGTATCGCGGGAGTTTATCTGTTTGATTCCGGAGGCGGAGTCCTGCTGTTCAGTATTCTGTTCAACGCAACTGCGGCGTTGGGACAAGGCTACTATTTTGTGCTGCTGGCCGCCACTCTTGACAGCCGCGAGAGGATTTTCGTGTACGCCGCAAGCTATTCCATAGCCAGCATTCTGGGTTCCGCGCTGACACGGGTGGGCGGAGGGACGTTCCTGTTCCGGCCCGCCACTATTCTGCTTTTTGCTTTACTTATAGTTTTTGTTTCCTTTTCGGTCCTGCGCGTCCGTCCGCCTGCGCCGGAGCATGAAAGCGCCTCCTCCGGCGGCGGCCCGCCGCAGCTTGGCCTCATAGTATCGATCGTGGTTGTCATGTGGGTCCTGCATGGAATTGGAGACGCAAGCGTTGCCATGCAGTACAGCGCGGATATGAGCTACCTGTTTAGAAGGGGCATGTACGCCGTAGGACTGACGGGCGCCGCGTTCCTCTTTTTAAAGAGCCGGCGGGCGGGTATGATCCTGACCGTCCTAAGCCTGCTGTATCCGCTGGTGGTTCCCGCCCTGCGCGAGGACAGCCTTATGGCGGTTTTGGAGTACAGCCTGCTCTGGATCTTTACCGGAATTCTTTCGGTGTACCGTTTTGTCGTCTTTGCGGATATGGCCGGCGAAGACAGGCGCTTTTTGTATCTCGCGCCCATGGGATTGTTTCTGGAGCGCCTTACAATGGGGGTATATATCGGGTTTTCCACCCTGTTTCAACCGTCGGAGCTTGTCAATGTGGTCGTCACGGTTTCCATGTTCATGGCGCTTCTGCTACTGTTTTTAAGACTGCTCCGCTTAAAGGCGGCGGCCGCAGCTCTTTCGAGCGAGGATTTCGCAAAGCGTTACGGACTCACCCGGCGGGAAGCGGAGGTTTTTGACATAATATTAAAAAGCGACGCGAATCCAAAGGAATTGGCGGCGGAGCTTTTTATTTCGGAGCGGATGCTCTACCGCCATCTCAACAGTATATATGAAAAGACGGGGACCTCATCCAGAATCGGCCTCCTTCTGCTCTTCTACGGAACCGGCGAGAAAACCGGGGTCTAGCTAAAAAACATGTACTTTTGGCGTCAACCTGGCCGCCCGGCCAGGTGAGTTTTTGGCGTTAACCTGGCCACCCGGACAGGTGGCTTTTTTGCGTTGACAAAAAACTGAACCCCCATTTCTTCAAATGGCAATTTCCTGACCTGCAAAACGGAATTGAAATCCTTTAAAATTATGATGTAACAGAAAAGCCTGCTTATACTATGCCGCATTTAAAATGCGTGAATAGTATTGTGCATCTGTTTCGGTTGTCTGCCACAGGCAGACGAGAAACAGGCGCATCATGAGCAATAAAAACCCCGAGCAATTCATTTGCGAGGCGTCAGGTTTTTATTGCGGATTAGTATAAGACGGCTTTTCGGGGTTAATTTCGCGCGGCCCGACCCGCGCGCATCAGTCGAAAGGAGAAATATTCCATGAACAAACAACGCAGACTGAATTTTATCCTCAGCGTCCTGCTGTGCGGCGCGCTGGCGTTCGGCATGGCGGCAGCAGTAGCGGCGGCCGACCCGCCGGAGCCGTATGGCCCGGTCCCGGTAGAAACACTTGGGCGTCATGCAATTGTATACAATTATGGAGACACTGTGACCGACACAGCTATCTTCAGGGTAGGCAATAACGCGGAACCCATCTCGGGCGTCAGATGCGAAATTGAAGGTGATGACGACGGAGTTTTTTCCCTCGACAAAACTGAAATCTCTAACATAGAGGCAGGTCAGACTGCTGATTTTGTAATCAGCGTTAACGGAAGACCGCCGGTTGGGGTTTATTCGGCAACGGTAAGAATATCCGCAACCGGCTACAGCACTAACGACAAAACAGTAGAGCTTGAAGTTCTGGCAAAGGAGCTTGAGATTGAGCAGGGCACCCTTAGTGTTACAAAGGTGTATGACGGCACAGGCGCCCCCGGAAGAGCGACGGGCGCTCCCAGACTGGCCAGCAGGCCAGACGGAGACGGCGACGGGCATGAGGACGATATCGACCTTGTTGTTGATAGTATAGGCCCGTATTACGGTATGCCGGCAAACGTCGGCGACGATTACGAGGTCAGAATAAACGTTTCGCTTTCCGGCGAAGACGCGGTCAACTACAGGGCGGCGGAGTTTACTATCAGCAACGCCAGCATCACCCCACGGCCGTTTAACGGGCCGTATACACGAGAGATTTCGGTGTTCCCAGATCAGGCATATGCCGACAGGCTTCTGTATCTTCATCCGTATAATTTGACGGATCACCCGGATGTGACCGCGGAGATTTTATCGGTGACAGACGCCGGAGGATTCTTCAACGGCGCTCCAATACTGGTGCCCGATCCGGATGATCCCTGGTATGTGGGCATAGAGTACAGCCTGAACGCCAAGCCAAGCGGCGCGAGCGCCCAAGTCGTTCTTGAGCTTTACGACCCCAACGAGAACCCCGCGACCCGTGAGCTGACCCTTATATTCACAAACGGCAGCGGCGGCGCAAACCCGCCTCCCTCCGACCCCGGCAACAATGACCCCGGCAACAATGACCCCGGTAACAACGACAACGACGACGATGATGACAACGACAGCAGCTCCGGTGGCGGAGGCGGTTCCGGTGGCGGAGGCGGAGGCTCCGGCGGCGGTACGGCCACTACGGTAACTGCGAGCGCCGCGGGCAATGCGGGCAATGCGCCTGCCCCCGTCAGCACTGCGGATGCCACGGGCGCGGCAAACGCCGCCGTGTCGGCTGCGGAGGCTTCCGGTTCAGGCACTGCGACGGCGAACATTAAAAACCCCGGTGAAATTTCACTGACCTCGTTACAGGCTATGGACAACGCGGCGGGAAACACCCCGCTAAAGCTGCAGGCAGACAGCATGAACGGCCTGGCAGTCGACGTCCGCATTACACTTGACCCGGCCGCGGCTACCCGGGATATTGATCTAAGCGCGTCAACGACCAGCATTGAAGCGCAAAATACCACCAATCTCTTTGCGCGGACCTTTACAAACGACCTGATGACGGTTGCGCTCGGGCAGCAGGAGTCCTTCGGCCAGCCCGTGGAGATAGCCGCAAAGCTGGCCCCCGAGCTTGACGCCGGAAGCCTGATGTTTTATTCCTACGACAAAGCGACTAACAGATATGTTCTGATTCCAAATACGCAATACCGGATTGACGCCAATGGCTACGTCCACTTTACGACCACGCTGGCCGGTAATATCATCATAAGCGACGGGCCGCTGGAAAAGCGCCGGGTATAGGGTTTTCTTCTTAAGTTGACTGGATTACCGGCCCGCTAAATAAGCCGCCGCTTTTCCAATGTCTGCAACATGCGGGGCATTGCCATCCTCGAATGAGGCGGCGCCCTTAAAATATCTGTTGTAGCTTGTCTGTACAAGGATTTCTTTGTACTCGGCGGGCGTGAGACCGTTGTCAATATCTTTCAATATGGCAACGAATCCCGCCGCAACCGGCGACATGGAGGAAAACGAAAAATATGGGATATTATTACCGGAAACAGCATATCCGGTTTCTATATATTCCAGATAATTATTTACAAACAATGTGTTGTAATCGTAGTGGAAGATGTTTATATCGGGTGCGCGGTTATAGTTTTTCTCGCCGTCAGCCAGCAAGCCGTAGGGCAGTATGTTGCTCGGGTTATCGTAATGAATGAATGTAGTTACGATGTTTTGCGCAACCGCTCTATCCACGGCTTTGTCAAATCGCGGTCTGTTTTTTTCCGAGATTTGCTGGTGCGACAAAGTGAGAATATCAATGCCGTTTTCAATAGACCAATCTATGGCAGTAATCAGCGCGTCAACCCATTTGTCCTCGCTGTCGGGGATAAACGTACCCAAAGCGTACACCTCGCAGCCGGGAGCGATTTCCTTTAGCACATTCGCCATCCAGTAGCCGTGTTCGCTTGTGCCGTAGAAATTTTCGGCGTTGTCAGAAAAATCCTTGCCGCCAGCGTACAGGCCCTCGTGCTCTTGGAACCCGAAGCCCCAATCAAGAATTCCAACCTTAACGCCTTCCCCTTTGCTTATCTCGTGGGCTTCGGCGATATTGTGAATAGAAAAATATGTTTCACGGGAATTGGCGTCAGCGAAGTCAACAACAATCCAATCATCACGCATGGACAGCAGATATTGATAGCCGTTGGCTAGTATGGATATAGCCAATAAGACCGACAAAATTATTACGTGCAGTTTTTTCATTGTTTATCTCCTTGTGTTGTTTGTTTCCAAACTATTATTGCTATAACCGCAACATGTATAAAAATATCATGTGACGGAACCCAAGTCAATTTATAAAAAATTAAGACTTTATTAATTCTGTCAAATAGAAAAGCCCGGCTCTCCGCGCCGCCGTACTCATACGCTATCGTGTCAATCAGCCGGTTGCGGGAGTCGTAGGTGAAAGTAATAAAACACGATATCGTCTTGCCTTAACCTTTGCCCGCTCCATAACCCCCCGCCTTAAAAGGCGGCCGGCCGGAAGCGAAAGCTTTTGAGAATTCGTATTCTCGAAGCTTTTGCTTTCGGCCGGGAAAGGCCAAAGGCCTTTCGGGGGTTATTTTGATGGGTTAAAGCGATTAAGAGCCGCCGCCAATCGCAAAACAGGCGGCGGATATATGAGCTATTCGATAATTACATCCCAATTAAAACGATCTTTGAAATCCTTAAAGCATTCAGAACAAAACCACTTATCTTTGTCTTTAGTACAATATCCCTCGTGCAAGTCCCCCTCATATTCGCTAATTGTGACAAAACAAAATACACAATGTTCATGGTCGTTATATTTATGTGGGTCATCATCTGGAGCTAGTGCTTCAGGTAAACTTGATTTAAATTTACATTTAAATAAAGTCACATTCCTAAAATCTTCACCTAACTCGTCGGCTAATCTCCAATCTCTTTCCATAAACACTTGCACCCCTTTCATTTTTTACTAAGGTTTCGGTATCAAAGTGCCATCTGGATAATATCGATACGGTTTTCCATATTTAGGCGTGTAATCCCAATGCGGCCCAACAGGAGGTTTGTGGTTTAAATCAGGCTTTAACGACTCACCAGTATTCGGATTATACCACGCGCCTTTATCACCACCTGGAGCGTCGGGACCTCTCCATTCCCAATCATCCCCAGGCGATTTTGTGGGATCGTCACCAGGATAAGCAGGGGGATTTTTTACATTTTCACTTTCCTCCCCCTCAGTCGGCTCAGTCGCCTCACTCGCGCCGGACTGGGACTTGTCTTCAGCCTTAGCTAGTGCTCTGACCACGCAGAAATCATAATAAAACGGGATAAAGCTTTTTGAGCTTGATTCTGGCGTCGGCAGTAGTAAAGCGCCAGTTTACAGAAAGGCAGGCGGATTGCTGCAAGCGAGCGCAATAACTTTCGCCTCAACCTCGCCGTCTACTTTCCGGTACCTGTTCTCCTGCGGCTTGCGGATCAGTGCCGATTCTATCCCCTCCTCAACAAACCGTTTTGCTAGCGGAAAAACGCCGTTGTACGGGCGCTGTTGGCGGCGGATTTTACGATAACGGCCCCTTCTACAATAAAAGCAGGCTCGCCGCCATAACCAACATGCCGCAGACGGCGCCGTAAATGGACAGATGGTGCTCCCCGTATTTCTCCGCCGACGGCAGGAGTTCGTCCAGCGAGATGAAGACCATGACGCCGGCGACCGCGGCGAGGGTTGCTCCGGCGACGGCGGGCGTCATGAAGGGGCGGAGGACAAGGTAGCCGGCGAGCGCGCCCAAAGGCTCGGTAAGCCCGGAGAGGAAGGACCAGGCGAAGGCTTTCTTCCTGTTCCCGGTGGCGTAGAAGATGGGGACCGAGACGGCGATGCCCTCGGGGATGTTGTGGATGGCGATGGCGACGGCGATGGTGAAGCCGACGTCCGGGTTCGCGAGGGTGGTGACGAAGGTGGCGAGCCCCTCGGGAAAGTTGTGGATGCCGATGACGAGCGCGGTCAGCGTGCCCATGCGCATGAGCCTTCGGGCGCCGGCGCCGGCGCGCATGTCCTCGACGCTTTTGACCTCGTGCGGATTTTCGATGTCGGGGACGAGCCTGTCGATGACGGCGATGCAGGCGATGCCGCCGAAAAAGGCGGCTGTCGCGTAAAACCGCCCTTCCGCGCCGCTCCCCAGCGCGTCGGAGAGGTCGCGCACGGCGCCTCCCAGCAGTTCGACGAAGGAGACGTAGATCATCACTCCGGCGGAAAACCCGAGCGATCCCGCGAGAAAGCGGGTATTGGTGCGATCGGCGAAGAAAGCGAGCGCGCTGCCGATTCCCGTCGAAAGCCCGGCAAGCAACGTGAAGAGAAAAGCCGCGACAATGTTCTCATCCATACCGCGCAATAATCACCATATCCGCGCGCCTTGTCAAGGGAACCCCTGAAACTGCAGGGTCGCTCGGTTCACCCGCATGCCCTGCGGAAAAGCGGTTTCGGCATGCGCGCGCCGGGAACCATCAGGGATGAAGCGATTCCTCCGCCGTCACAGCCATGAACACGGCCAGACGGCGGTGCAGAAACTCCGCGGCCCGCTCCAGTTCCTCCCGGGTCTCCTTCGGCATAGCATCCAGGTCGTCCAGCCAGAGGGCCTGTTCCCTTTCGAGGGCTTCGGCGCGATCGGGACGCTCGGAAAACCAGGTCAGCGTCGCCTGGTAGCTGATTTCCACAATGCCGGCGAGGGCGCCGTTCCGCCAGCGCAGGCTGGCCAGAACCTCCTCCTCGCTCCCCGCCTTCTCCACGCCGATGCGGCAGGCGTGTTCGATCCGCTCCACAATGCGGAAATTCGCCGTGGACTGTTCTGTTTCC
>QMCE01000020.1_pt1 | contig 56124 bp, 47 predicted proteins | sample 1821851 | NCBI WGS metagenome assembly QMCE01 (sample SAMN09453174, study PRJNA476694) | Termite gut metagenome, whole genome shotgun sequencing project. | isolation source: worker | host: Odontotermes sp. | place: South Africa:Pretoria | collected 2016-01-28
GATGGTGAACGTCCCGCCGGTCAACTCATCTGGCGTGACGTCCGCTTGGGTGACGCGGGTGGTGAAGTCGGCGATCTTCTCGCTGATCTCGTCGACGGACAGTTCTCCAGCCTGGCGAATGACAGGGGCGAGCATGCCGTGCTGCGCAGGCACCGTGATACCGAGGTGTTCCGCGTCGGCGTACGTGATGGTGCCGGCCGCGTCGTCGATGGACGCGTTCATCGACGGGAACGCTCGCAGCGCCTCGGTCACAGCCTTGGCGATGAACGGCAGGCACGGCTGGACGTGTCCAGGTCGGCCGGTCGCGTCGTCGCGGGCGGCGCAGAGCCGCGAGACTACGGTCACGTCGACCTCGACGGTGGCCGTGAGCTGGGCTGACGTGTGGAGAGACTCGACCACGTGCTGCGCGATCGCGACGCGCAGACGACTCATCTTCTCCGTCGTGCCTCGTTTGGCCAGATCGTCGGACGCCGTGTCTGAGCCGAACTGGGCGTCGGCGCCGGTCGGCGCGCTCGTTGGCTCGGGCGGCGTGTGAGCGGCTGCCTCGGCCGCTTTCTTGCGTTCGATGGCCTCAAGCACGTCGCTCTTGCGCACCCGGCCGCCGACGCCTGACCCCGTCACCGTCGTCAGGTCGATGCCTGCGCCCGCTGCCAGCCGACGCACGACCGGCGTGATGTAGGAGGACGTGGCGTCAGACGCAAAGCTGGCGGCGACAGGCGTCGGCTCGGGGGCGACTGGCTCAGATGTGGCTGGCTCAGGGGCGATTGACTCGGATGCGACTGATGCAGGCGCGGCTGCTTCGGACACGATCGACGGAGGCATGACTGCTGCAGGTGCGACTGCGGCCGGTGCGGGCATGGCAGGCTCGACTGCGGCCGGTGCGGGGATGGTCGGTTCGGGGGCGAGCGGTGTCACCGCGCTCTCGCTGACAGCAGACGCCGTCCTGGCCTCCGTCACGGGTTTCAAGGCGACAGGTTCTTGCGGTTGCCTCGGTGGCGCGTCCGCCTCGCCGATCACGCCGAGCACTGAGCCGACGTCGACCGTCTCATCCTCGTCGACGAGGATCTGCTGCAGGATGCCGCTGGCGGGCGCTGCGATATCGGTGTCAACCTTGTCCGTGGAGACCTCGACAAGAGGCTCGTCTTCGGTCACCTCGTCGCCGACCCGTTTCAGCCAATGGGAGACCGTCGCGTTCGTGACCGACTCGCCCAGCGCAGGCAACACCACGTCGATTCCCGACGGGGGGATGCCACGAGCGGGTTCCGACACGGGCGCAGGCTCGTCGTCGGCTTCCGGAACAGGTGAGACGAGCCAGTTGGTTGCGGGCGTGGCCGCCGCCTCCGTTTCTGACGGGGCTTCAGCAGCGATCGGTTCGACGGTGATCTTCGGCAATTCGAGCGTCAGGTCGGGCAAAGACTCGGCAGGCGATGGGAACACGGGCATGTCAAAGGCCGGCAGCTCCCAGGCCGGTGCCGTGAACCCGCTGGCAGCCGCGGCGCTGGTCTCCGGCTCCGCCGCACGTGGTTCTGACTCAACCGCCGTCGGCTCCGCGAAAGGCGGCTCGGGTTCGGCCGCCACCTGTGTCGGTGCGGCGTTCGTCGTCAGCACGCGGTCTTCCACGATGGTGGCGAGTTCGGCGCCGACGTCGGCCACCTGGTCTTCCTCGTACTTGATTTCGACGATGATGCCGGAAACAGGAGATGAGATCTCTGTGTCGACTTTGTCCGTTGATACCTCGACGATTGGTTCGTCGGCTGACACATGATCGCCGACGCGCTTCAACCAGCGGGAAATGGTACCTTCGGTCACGCTCTCGCCGAGTGCTGGCAAGGTGACAGAAGTGGGCATGGCGTCGCTCCTTTTCAGTCGTACTCCCGTAGCCTAGCTTCCCTCCGGTCGCGCCGCTTCAGTCGCCTCAGCCCCGCAAGCGAGCTTGCGCGGCGTTCGGTTCCATCGCGTCTAGCTTCCCTCCGGTCGCGCCGCTTCAGTCGCCTCAGGCGTCCCGGCATGCGCCTCAATCGGCTATCGGCGATAATGAAGAGGTGGGCCTGTTTTCGAGACGTCATCGCAAACACGATGATCGAGCTGTTGACATTGATGCTGCGGTGATCGCGCATTTGGAAGACTTTGTCGCCTCCAGGCACGGCGTCGAAGCGTTCATCGAGCTGCCCACCACGGTCACCAAAGCGACGCTGTTGTTGATTGCCTATGACGGGGAATGGACGCGTCGGAGCGTCGACTCTGTCGAATGGGCTCGGGCGTTCGCCGCCCATCATCATTTGCCCGCCTACGACGCCGGCGTAGTCGGCTATCCCCAACGGATGCGTGACTACAACGCCCGTCAGAAGGCGGCCCGCAAGCGCGGCGGGGCGACCGCTTGAGTTTCCCGGGCACGAGAGCGCGGCCCGGGAAGCGTCTGCGTCACTCCCTGGGGCTGCACTCCATGTCGAGGACGGCGCGATAGGCCTCGACGAGCGCCTCGCCGAGCGCCGCACCTGGCCCCGGCGAGGTGTTCGTCATGATGGACGCCGCCGCGGCGCCGCAGGCGTACAAGCCCGTGATGACCGAGCCGTCCTCGCGCAGCACGCGGGACTCCTTGTCGATGAGCAGTCCGCCCTTGGTGCCCTCGTCGCCGGGGTAGACCGGGACCGCCCAATAGGGCGACCTCGTCAGCTTCCCGAGGCCAGGGTTGTGGCGTTTCTTCGAGGCTTCCAAGCCGTAGCGATCCCATTCGGACTCGCCGCGATGGAAGTCGAGGTCCTTGCCCTTGAGCGCGAAACCGTTGAATCGCACCACCGAGCCGATGAGCCCTGCCCGGTCGAGGCCGGTTTTCTCGGCCATGTCGTCCAAGGTGTCGGCGCGGAAGATCTCGCCGGCCTCGACCGCCGACCGTGGCGTCTGGCCCGCCTTCCACGGCCCCAGGTCAACGGCACGGCGGTGGCGGTCGTCCATGATGAGATAGCTCGGCACGGCCCGCACGGTGCGCCGACGGTCGTAGAAGTGACGGACGGCGTCGGTCGGGGCGGCGGCTTCGTCGAAGAAGCGGTCGCCGGCCTGGTCGACGATGATGCTGTGCGGCGCCCGGCGCGCTCGGTCGATGCGGTAGGCCTTGCCGCCGGCGACGACCACCGGGACCCACCACGCGTCGTCCATCGCCGCGTTCGCCGCGCCGAACGCTCGGGCGAGGGTCAGCGCCTCGCCTTGCCCGCCAGGTTCGTGCAGGCTCCACGTCGTCGACGTGGGTAGCGGCAGATACTCTTCGCGGAGCCTCTGGTTGGCTTCGAAGCCGCCAGAGGCGAGCAGCACGCCCTTGCCGGCCCGGACGGTCACCTTCCCGCCGTCATGCTCGACGACGACCCCCGTGATCGCATCATGGTCGGACGTGAGTTCCAGCAGGGGGCAGTTCAACCAGATGTCGACGCCGTTCGCCGTGGCGCGGCGTAACAGCTCGGCGCTCAACGCCTCGCCGCGCGTCGCCGCGGTTCCCGCCGGGTGTAGCAACCGGTCCGCCAGCGGCAGCGACCCGAGTCGGCCAGCCGGACGTCCGGGAGAAACCGAGCGCAGGCGTGCCGACCAGTCGCCGAGCGGCCCCCGGTCGGACGGCTGCGTGCCGAGCACGCGACCCTGCGTCCGGCCGCCCGGAGCGGTGGGACGGTGGTCGGGGACGCCCTTGAGCGCCACCAACGGCACATTGGACGACAGCAACCAGCGCGCCACCCGCCCAGCGGTGGTGGCGTAGGCGGCGCGGCGCTCGGCCGTCGAGGCGGCGGTCGTCGGGCCGAGGATCCCGTCGAGGTAGTCCAGCGCGTCGTCGGCCGTGTCGGTGACGCCGAGTTTCGCGGCCAGCGGGTTGCCTGGCAGCCAGATGGTGCCGCTCGACGTCGCCGTCACTCCACCCGTCATGCCGGTGTGCTCGACCACGAGGACGTTGAAGCCAAGGCGCCGCGCGGCGACGGCGCCCAGCAAGCCGCCGGCACCAGCGCCGACGATGACGAGATCGACGGTTAGCTCCATGTCAGCCCGCCAACGATGTGGCCAGGGCCACGAGGGTGCGAATCGACATCCCCGTCGCACCGGCGGGAACGTAGTCGTAGGGAGCGTGCTCGTTGAAGGCGGGGCCGGCAATGTCAAGGTGGGCCCACGGCACCGTCTCGGGAACGAAGTCGGCCAGGAAGGCCGCCGCCGTCAGCGCGCCACCCGCCCGGTCGGCCGACGACTTCAGGTCGGCCACCGCGGAATCGAGCTTGCCGCGGGTCTCTTCGGGGATGGGGAGCTGCCAGAACAGCTCACCGGCGGTCTCGGCCGCGTCGAGCACGCGGTCGACCGTCGCGTCGTCCCGTGACATCAACCCGGCGACGCGTTCGCCGAGCGCGGTGACGCAAGCGCCCGTCAACGTCGCGACGTCCACGACCACGTCGGGTTTCTCTTCGGCAGCCAGCGCCAAGCCGTCCGCGAGCACCAAGCGCCCCTCGGCGTCGGAATTGGCGTTTTCCACCGTCAGCTTGTTGTACATGGTGAGCACGTCGTCCGGCCGGAACGCCGAGCCGCTCGGCAGATTTTCGGCCAGACAGCCGTAGGCCGTCACCTTGACCTTCAAACCGAGGTCGGCGATCGCCGCCGCCGCCGTCATCACGCTGGCCGCGCCGGACATGTCGTCTTTCATGTTCGCCATGTTCTCGTGCGACTTCAGGCTGAGCCCGCCGGAGTCGAACGTGATGCCTTTGCCGACCAACGCCAGATGACGTTTGGCCCCGCGCGGCGCATAGGTGGCCTTCACCAGACGGGGCTTGCGCGCCGACCCGCCGCCGACGGCGAGGATGCCCCCGAAACCGTCACGTTCGAGCGCCTTGTCGTCCCAGACCTCGACGGCCAGCCGGTGAGCCTTGCCGTAGTCCTTGAGAGCGGTCGCGAACGACTCGGGGTAAAGAACGTTGGGCGCCTCGTTGACCCAATCTCGGGCTTGGCAGACCGCCTTCGCCACGCAGACGCCGGCGTCGACCGCGTGCCGCGCTTCGGCCTTGTGCGACGACGACACCACGTTGATCGTTCCGACGCCGGGCTTGGAGCCGTCAGCGCGGAAGGTGTAAGCGCCGAGGATCGCTCCCTCGGTGACGCCCTGGATGACCTGTGGGCCGACCGCGTCGAAGCTCACCGCGACCGTGAGGGACTGAGACCCCGGCAGTCCGGCGGCTACGCGGAGAGCGCCGCCTGCGGCGCGTCGCACCTGTTCGGGGCTGACATCGATGTCGCCCAGGCCGGTCACGATGACCCGCCGTCCGGCCGGCGCCGGGAGCAACACCGTCGTACCGGGTTTGGATGATGCGCCGAGGCTTGCCGCGACGGTCATGACGTCTGTGCCGTAGGCCTTGGCGAGGGACTTGCTCATGTCGTCAGGCAAGCCGATGAGGACATCCTTGCCCGACGCGGCCGCGAGGCCGACGATCACCACGTCGACTGGCCTTCCCACGCTCGGCGTCAGTTCCACAGCCGGAACTCTGCTCATGAACACGGTGGAACCCTTCCATCAAGCACGTATGTGATTCTTGTTCCCAAGGTACTCCACCTTGTTAGTCTGGGAGCAGCGTTAGGCTGACAGCAGCTCATCAAGGAAGGATGATCGTCATGCCCCTACTGACATCTGTGCTCAACGATCGGCACATGGCTCTCGGCGCCAAATTCGCCGAATTCTCTGGCTGGTCGATGCCGCTGAACTACACGGCCGGCATCGTGACCGAACACCGCCGGGTGCGTTCACAGGTCGGAATCTTCGATGTCAGCCACTTGGGCAACCTGTTCGTGCGCGGTCCGGGCGCCGTCGACTTCTTGAACGCCTGCCTGGCCAACGATCTGCACCGCATCGGTCCTGGACGGGCTCAATACACCCTGTGCTGCAACGCCAACGGTGGTGTCGTGGACGATCTCATCGCCTACGTCGAGAGCGACGATGACGTCATGCTGATCCCGAACGCGGCGAACACCGAGGTCGTGGGCGCGTTGCTGGGCGACGCGGCTCCCTCCGGCATCGACATCGTGAACCGGCAACGGGACTTCGCGATCATCGCCGTGCAAGGGCCCGAATCGGCCCACACGTTGGAGGCGGTCGGCCTGCCCAACGATTTGAAGTACATGTCCTTCGAGCACGCCGAACTGGCTGGCGGGCACCTGACGGTCTGCCGGACGGGCTACACCGGCGAGCGTGGCTACGAGCTGGTCGTGCCGGTCGAGCACGCGGTCGCCGTGTGGGACGAGATCCTCGCCGCCGGCAAGGAATACGACATCCTGCCCGCCGGGCTGGGGGCGCGCGACACTCTGCGCACCGAGATGGGCTACGCGCTGCACGGGCACGAGCTGAGCCCGACGATCTCGCCGGTTGAAGCGGGCGTGAGCTGGGCCGTCGGCTGGAAGAAGGAGACCTTCTGGGGCGCCGACGTGCTGCGGGCGCAGCGGGAGAACGGAGCTCCTCGGCGTGCGCGCGGCCTCAAAGCGGTCGGGCACGCCATCCCGCGGCCGGGCATGCGGGTCCAGGACGCCGACGGCCGCGACATCGGCGAGGTGACGTCGGGGACGTTCTCGCCGACCCTCGAATGTGGCGTCGCGCTCGCCCTGTTGGACGCGGCGCACCTGCCGGAGGGCAAGGCGTTCGTCGTGGTCCGTGGGCGCCCTGAGGAGTTCGAGGTGACCGAGCCGCCGTTCGTCACGTCGAACGTCCGCTGAGCTGTCGCGGCGACGTGTGAGCGAGCCCATGGCGGAGGTCCCGCCATGGGCTCGCGTCTGTGACGGCAGCCAAGCCGGGCCAATCGGGTTAGGATGAGGGCATCTTCGTCCGTCTACCGTGGGGGTGAATCAGTGGGACTGTTCCGGCCCTATGAGCGCAACGACAAAGCTGCGAGTTCGACGAGCGCGGCGTCGGCAGATGCGTCCGTGAAGGGAGCCGACCACAGCAAGACCACGGTCAAAGCGCCATCGACGGGCGCGGCGAAGTCGTCCACGAGGGCTTCCGCTACGGTCAAACAAAGCGAGACGCCCGTCACGACGCTGTCGCCTGGCGAAGAGCGTCCGGCCGGTCCGGCCAAGAAGACGACGGCGACCCCCTCGCGCAAGCAGGCGGAAGAGGCGCGTCGCGAGCGTCTGCACCCCACGTTGTCCAAGAAGGAGTCGAAGGCGCGCGCCCGGGACGCCCGTATGGCGAAGCGTGACGAGGCGATCAAGACGGCCGACGCCCAGCCCGGCAAGGTGCTGGCCCGGGATTATGTCGACTCCAAGCGGCATTTCGCGCAATTCACCATGCCTTTGATCGTGGCGTGCCTGGTGCTGTCCCTGATCGGCGGCATGGTGAGCGCCGACATCATGACGTGGACCAGCGTCCTGACCTGGTTGGTCATCCTGGGCCTCATCGTCGACGTGATCATCGTGTGGCGCGGTTACCGTCGCCTGCATGCCCAGCGGCTGCCGAACGAACCGACGAAGGGCCTCATGGGCTACGTCATCAACCGGACGATCAACCCGCGTCGGCTGAGGATGCCGGCGCCGCGGGTCAAGATCGGCGACCCGGTCTAATGTACGTTTGGCGGACGGATCCGCCGCTCGAGACGGACACCGGGCAGGGCGATGGTTTCGACGACCAGGCCGACGCGGAGGCGTGGCTGTCCAACGCTTATGAGGACTTGGCGGCTGAGGGCGTCGAGTCGGTCGGCCTCTACTGTGACGGCGCGCTTGTGTACGGACCGATGAGCCTGGACGAGTGAACCGGTGTCCGGTTTGGTTCGGCGCGGTGGCGGCCTGGTCGACTCCTGAGCGGCGTGCGCGCCTCGGCCCGGAATAGGGCGTTCGGGCGTTGGCGTTGAGACGGGCGTACGTGACATGAGAGATGGAAGGAAGGCCATGACGGTTGACCAACAGGTGACCCCGGGTGTCGGTCTCACGCAGGCGGCCGCGGACAAGGCCAAGGACTTCATCGCCGCCGAAGACGTCGCCGGGTTGGCGCTCCGGGTGGCTGCTGTGCCGGCGGGATGCGCGGGCATGCGCTATCAGCTGGGGCTGGACGAGCGGTCGTTGGAAGGCGACGTGCGCAGCCAGTGGTTCGGCGTCGACGTCGTGGCCGACGCGGCGAGTGCCCCGTTCCTCGCGGGCGCCACGATCGACTGGTCGGACGGACCAGACGAACAAGGCTTCACCATCGACAATCCCAATCTGATGGACGCGTGCTCGTGTGACGGCTGCGGCTGTGGCTGCGACGGCGGCTGCTGAGCCGGTACCATGGCATGAGATTCTCAACCAACTAGAGGACACCGATGACCGATACCGTGCGCATTCTGCTTTATTCCGACGACCGGACGGTGAGGCAAGCCGTGCGTCTGGCGCTCGGCACGAAGATCGCTTCGGATTTGCCGCCCATCGAGATCGTCGAGGCTGCGACACAACCGGTCGTCCTTCAGATCATGGACGCGGGCGACATCGACCTCGTGATCCTCGACGGCGAGGCCGTCCCCTTGGGTGGCATGGGGCTCGCGCACGAGCTCAAGGACGAAATCGAGGACTGCCCCCCGATTCTGCTGTTGGTGGCCCGGGTCGCCGACGCCTGGCTCGCGACATGGTCGCACGCCGACGCCATCTGCCCGCCGCCCATTGATCCGATCCGTCTTCCCGCCCAGGCGGCCGAACTGCTGCGCCAGCGTTTGGCGGTCGCCGCGTTGAAGTAGAGCGACCGTCCCCGCCAGGGTCAGCGGGTGAGGGCAGACCCATGGTGAAGCCACTCCCGTGACCAGCCTCGGCTCGTGTGGGGTAAGCGGGCGACAGCGGCCGTCCGAGAGAACTTAGTTCGTGTCGGGTCGCCAGAGTCGGCGTGCGTAGTGGCGTCGATGAGCCGTTGACGTGACGACACCCTGCGGCTGTCGGTGTTCCTCACACGCTCACCTCCATGATCGCCGCGACGAACGGTCCTGCCATGAGAAAAGGGCCGAACGGATACGACCCGCGTCGTCGCATGAACCCGCGGACGAGGCCCGCTGCCACAGCCAGCAGCGCTCCGGCGGCGAGCGCCCACAGACCGTGGGCGACACCGTCGGCGCCGGCGACGAGCCCGACCAGGATCGCGAACCGGACGTCGCCGAAGCCCAGACCGCGTGACAGCCGCCAGACGGCCCACATGACGCCGCCCGCCACCAGGCCACCGGCCCCCGCCTGCCAGACGATGGTGACGTCATGCCACCAGGCCGCCCCGATCCCCACCGCCAGCGCCGCGAGCGCGACGGCGGTCCAGGTGAGTCGCTTCGGCAGATAGCCCGTCCGCTGGTCGATGGCCGCGAGCAGCACGCCCAGCGTGCCGAGCACGGCCCACGCGAGACGCGTCGGCGCGGCAAAGAAACAAAACGAGAGCATGAGTACGGTGAACGACACTCCGCCGACCACCAGCCGAAACCGTCCGCCGCACGCCTCGGTGTACGACCAGCCGGGCTCCGCGTCGTCCGGTGCTGGCAACGCGCGCACGATCGCCGGCGTCCCGATCGTCATGGCTCCGGCGAGCACCGCCGCCGTGCCAATCACGATGAGCAGCGCCGCGTCTGGCGTCAGCCCCATGAGTCCTCCTTGAGCGCACGAAGTGCGATGTGCGCTTTCTCAAGGAGACACCCGCCGAGCCACCGAAGAACAGGGCTCACCGAGATCTGTGCATAACCAGTGGCCTCATCCACAGGTCGAGCCTCACAGCGCGACCGTCAAGTCACGTGAACCACATGGCGATGGCGCGCGTCAGCCACGGACGTGGCTGACAACGCCACTGAATCAGTGCGTGACCGGTGAGAAGCCCGCGCGCTCGGCCGACTCGGCGGAATCGAACCACACCTCGGCGGTCGTCCGCGCGTACATGGCCTGGCCCGGCAGGTGGTACTTCATCGACCGTGCGTTGCCCTTGACCTCGTAGCCAGCCGGCGGGTTGTCGCCGACGTAGGAACCGGGCCCATAGGGGGCGTCGGCGGGCGCAGCCGTCTCGTTGGCGTCGCCTGCTTTCTCGGCCTCGGGCGGCACGCCGACGACGATCGGCTCGCCGCCGATGATGACATCCGGCGCAGCCATGTCATCGGTGGTCGGATCGGCGATGTAGGCGTCGGCCGGCGTGTGGGTGACCCAGCCGGCGTCCGGCGGCTCGAGCGCCTTCTTGAGCGCCGCGCAGGCGACGCCGACGACGGCGCCGACGAGGGCGAGAACGCCGAGCCGCTTGGCCCACGGGTGCTTCTTCTTCGGCGTGGCGATTTCGGCGTCCACGGCGATCGTCGCGGCTTCCAACGCCGGAAGGACCTCGCCGCCAAGGGGCTGATCGGCCAGCGTGGACAGCGTGTCCGACAGCCGTGGCAGCAGGTCGTCGTGCAGCTTGCCGCGGGCGGCCTCGATGGAGGGGGGAATGCGATAGAGGATGTCTTCGACGGCGGGCGCGATTCGCTTGACGGCGGCGTCCGCGGCGGGCGTCGCCTGACGGAGCGCTTCATCGAGGGCCGGTTGCACCTTGGCCAGGCCTTGGGCGGCCGCGCGGGCGCTTCGGATTTGGGCTTCCCTCAACGCGGGACGGATTTTTTCCGCGGCATCAGCGGCCATCGGGCCGATGACCCCGCCGGCCTGTTCGACGTACGGTGCGACGCGGCTGGCGGCGTCGGCCAGCGCGGCCTGCCCTTTTTCCATCGCCATCTGGGCACTTTGTCCGGCGCTCTGCAGAATTTCGTTGCGGTCCATAGTTCCTCCGTGGTGGCCACGTTCAACAGTTACCCACCAACCTACTCGGAAACTGCGAGATGCGGTGGCGCCGCGTCCGGCCTGTGCGCCGGAAGACCCAGGTCTGTGACGTCGGGCAGGGCCAGCGCACGGCTGCGGGGCCGGCCGCGACGTCGCTCGGCTGAGGTGGTGGCTGCCGCGTCGACCGCTGGTTGGGCTGCGTGGTGATCGGCCGCCCCGCCCGTCTGAGAAGATGGTGAGGTACGACTTCCGAAGAGAAAGGAATCCCCGTGGGTCAGACTGCGACCTTGCACACCAACCACGGTGACATCGTCATCACATTGTTCCCCGATCAGGCGCCGAAGACGGTGGAGAACTTCGTCGGCCTCGCCACCGGCCAGAAGCAATACCGCGACGCCAAGACGGGCGAACTGACGACCGGGCACTTCTACGACGGCACGACCTTCCACCGCGTCATCCCCGATTTCATGATCCAGGGAGGCGACCCGCTCGGCACCGGCACAGGCGGCCCCGGCTACACGTTCGGCGACGAGTTCCACCCGGAGCTGGTCTTCAACAAGCCCTATCTGTTGGCGATGGCGAACGCCGGTCCAGGCACGAACGGTTCGCAGTTCTTCATCACCGTCGCGCCGACGCCGTGGCTCAACCGGAAGCACACCATCTTCGGCGAGGTCAGCGACCCCGCCAGCCAGAAGGTGGTGGACGAGATCTCGTTGGTGCCGACGCGGCGCCCGGACCGTCCGGTGACGCCGGTCGTCATCGAGTCGGTGACGGTGCAGCAGGACTGAACGGCCTCGCCGTGTCGGTCAAATAGGGCACCTGGACGGTTGGCCGCGCACACCCGAACGGCTGCGCGTCGAACGCATGCAGCGGCCAACTCCAGGTGCCTTCCAATTCAATGAAGCGAACGCCGGGGCTCTCCAGCCAGTCGGCGATGCGCTCCGCCTCCTCGATGAGACCGGCGGTCGCCGGCATGGCGGGGGCGGCCACGACGTCGGCTGACACGACCGCCGCCTGGGCCGCCTCTAGCGGCGAGCTTCCGGGGCGAGCCAGCGCGGCGGCCGCGAGCCGTCCGTGGCGGATGACGTGGATCTCCCAGCCGTCGTCGACGTGTCGGGCCGCCACCATGTGCGGGCAGGCTGCCAGCGACGCGAGCCGGTGATGCTGCCTGGAGGCGTCGAGATAAGCCTGCACACGGTCGAGCAGCACGCCGGCCTCTTCGTAGCGCTGCTCGTCGGCGAGCTGACGCAGCCGTGGCGCGGCCCAGGCGATCACGCCACGCACGTCACCTGACAGCGCGGCCCGCACTCGTTCGACGATGCGGGCGTACGCAGACCGGTCGCCGTTCAGGCGGCAGGGCGCGGGGCAGCGTCCCATCTCCGCGAGCGCACAGGCGGGCGACGGCTGGCGCGCGGACAATCGAGCAGTGCAGGCCCGCAACGAGAAGACGTCCTGGAGAAGCGTGGTGATCTCATCTGCCGTCACCCGTCGCCGGAACGGGCCGAAGTAGGTGGCGTCGTCGGGGGCGACCCGGCGGACGACGGACAGCCGCGGGAAGGCCTCGTCGGTCAGTTTGAGCCAAACGTGCCGTTCCGGGTACTTCGACCGGCGGTTGTAGCGCGGCTCGTGGGCGCCGATCAGACGTAGCTCGAGCACGTCGGCTTCGAGCGGCGTGCGACACACCGTCGCTTCGACACCCGTGGCGACACGCACCATCTCGTCCATGCGGCGTCTGGTCTCGGACGCGGTGAAATAGCCGCTCACCCGTTTGCGGATGTTGCGACTCTTGCCGACGTACAGCACGAGCCGGTGGGTTTGGCCGTCTTGGCCGTGGAGGTCGGCGACGAAGCTGTAGACGCCGGGCGCCGACGGCAGGTCGGCCGCCAGGGTGCGTTTCGCGCGCCGGGCGGGGGACACCCGGTGGGTGAACTCGCGCAGCTCGTCGAAGGTCGTGACGCCGAAGCTGCCCGCCCGTTCGAACAGGCCGTGCATCACGTCGACGGTGGCACGAGCGTCGTCGAGCGCCCGGTGGTCGGGAGCCACCACCGTGTGGAAGTAGGCGGCGAGCGTGCCGAGCTTGACGTTGGGCACTTCGCCGCGTTGAAGGGTGAATCGGGCCAACGCGACCGTGTCGAGCACCGGTGCGCCGGGCCAGGGATAGCCGAGTTGGGCGCAGCCCCGTTTCAGGAAGCCGATGTCGAACGGGGCGTTGTGGGCGACGAGCACACAGCCTTCGGCGAACGCGAGGAACGCGGGCAGCACCGACTCCAAGCCGGGGGCGTCGGCGACCATGGCGTCCGTGATGCCGGTGAGGGCCGTGATCGACGCCGGAATGTGCACGCCTGGGTTGACGAAGGTCTGGAACTCGCCGAGCACCTCGCCGCCGCACACTTTGACGGCGCCGAACTCCGTGATGCTGGCGTCGGGGCCCGCCCCCGTGGTTTCCAGGTCGACCACGACGAAGCTGACGTCGATCAGCGGCTGGCCCAAGTCGTCGAACGTGGGTTGAACGGGCCGGGTGATCGTCACATCCATCACCGTACGACGTGCCGCCGACAAAACCGATGGTGAGACGGCGCCGATCCACCGACGGTGGGGGCGAAACCGCTGCGCGTAGGCCGAAGAGTAGCGGATCGTCACATCGTTCGCTGGGTTTGGCACTTGCGGGAAGATGAATCTTCCCTTAGAGTTTTCTCAGGTTTTGTTCAGTTGGTTGACGGTAAGGGGGCGGCTGAGCTGATGCGCGGAAGGATTATCGCACAGTCATTCGTGACGGCAGCTGTGGCGTGCGGGCTCCTGTGTGGGCAAATCGCCACCGCCGAGGCGGCGCCGACGCCGACCCCCAGTCCGACGAACACCTCCAAATCCGTGGCGGCCAGCCCGGTGAAGACCCCGACCACGGTCGCGGAAGCCAAAGCCCAGTTGAAGAAGTTGGAAGATCAGCAGGCCGTCATCGGTGAAGATTTCGACCAGGCGCAGGCCGCGCTCTCCGACGGCAAGCACAAGGTCGAGGCGGTCAAGAAGCAGGTCGCCGATCAGCAGGACGCCGTTGACAAGTTGACGAAGCAGGTTCGTGCGATCGCGCTGCGTGACTTCCAAGGTCGCAGCATCGACACGACGGTCCAAGTTTTCACGAGCTCCGACCCAGAGGCGTTCCTCAACAAGCTGTCGACGGTGAACAAAGTCGACCAAAACATGAACGACACGCTGCAGAGCCAGCAGCTCGAACAGGCGAAGCTTGATTCGATGAAGCGTGACCTCGACGCTCAGGTCGCGGCTCTCAGCGAGGACGAACAGCACGCGGCCGATCTCGACGCGCAGATCAAGCAGAAGGTCGACGAGGCGCAGGCCGTGGTCGACCAGCTCACAGCGGAGCAGCAGGCAGCTTTGGCCGCCGCCGAAGCCGCTGAGGCTGCCGCGTCGGCGGAAATCGCCAAGTCGTATGAGCACGAGTCGAACTCCGACCCGTCGAAGCCGAAGTCGTCGAAGTCTGACGGTTCCGGCGCGGGAGAGGCGTCAGGCGACGCCGACTCCCGGGCGCTGGGTGCAGTGCGATACGCGTTGTCGAAGGTGGGAAACAGTTCCTACGTGTGGGGAGCCGCCGGACCGCATTCGTTCGACTGCTCGGGCCTCATGATGGCGGCCTATCGCTCCGTCGGCATCTCGCTGCCGCACTCGTCCTCTGCGCAATCCCACGTGGGGCGGGCCGTCTCCAAGAGCGAGCTCAAACCGGGCGATCTGCTGTTCTGGTACAGCCCCATCCATCACGTCTCGATGTACATCGGCAACGGCAAGATGGTGCACGCGGCCAACTCGCGCGCTGACTTGCGCATCGACAGCGTCGCCGGCTACGGGGCGCATTTCTCTGGAGCCCGCCGGATCGTTGGCTGACACGTCACGTGGCGGACACGCCGGACGACGTGTGGCGTGCGGCCTCGCCTGGGTGACGAGCCTGTGGCTGTTGGCGGGCTGTGCTGCTTCGACGCCGGTTGCTCCGGTCTCTCCTGCTGCTTCCGTGACAGCCTCTCTCGCGTCGTCGCTGACGACGAGTCTCGCCGACCGCGACCGTGACGGCTTCTTGACGGCGTTCGCCTCCGACGCGCCGACCAGGCGGTTGGGGGCCCGCTGGTACGACAACCTCGCGCAATTCGACGACGTGTCGTTCGCCGCGTCGGGGACTGCCCTGAATGTGACGTCGGCGGTGCCGGGTGATTCCTCACCGGCGACGCAGACGGTCGCGGTGGACGTGGCGACGACGGACGGCCGCGCCGTCATCACGGGGCTGGAGCTGCACGACGACACCCCCGACTGGGCGACGTCGGACAAGACGGTTCTCACGAGCCCGTCCGGCAGCGTCATCATCGGCGCGACGGCCACGGTCGGCCAGCGCGACTCGGTCGCGGACGCCCTCGACGCCGCGGTCACGACGCTGAAAGCGACCGGCCTCGGAACGTTGGACGACGCTTGGAACCACCGGCTCGTCCTCGACGTGCCCCAGGACGCCGTGGAATACGCGCACGAAGGGGGCGACCCGCAAGCGAATGAGGCCGTCACCAGCTGTGCCGGCGGACCGGCTCGCGTCGTCGTCAACCCGGCGGCCCTGGATTACCCGGCGGACCAGCTCGGCCCGCTGGTGCTGCACGAAGCTGTGCACGCCGCCACCCGGGCCTGCACGGCCTCGTATCCGGCGTGGGTCGTCGAGGGGCTGGCCGAGTCGGTGACGGCGTCGGCGTACGCGACGGTGGCGCGCGACAATCAGGCGCTCGCCGCCAGTTACGTCGCCGAACACGGGCTTCCGGCGAAGCTGCCGCAGGCGCGGGATTTCACGCGCGAACCCAGCTCGCAGCGGGCGTTCTACGCGCTCGCCCAGGTGGCCGTCGACGCCGCGGCTGACCATCTCGGACGTGACCAAGCCGTCGACCTGCTCGCGGGCTTCCCGCCTGCCGACGCGACCGAGCCCGCGCCCGACGAGGCCCGGGTGACGACCTGGTACCGCGCGGCCTTGCGGGCGTTGCGCTGACCGCCTAGATCACGAGTCCTGCGGGCCGGTGTGCGCCGCGAAGAAGGCCAGCGACTTGTCGATGATGATCTGCTTGTCGTAGTCCATCGTCGCCACGTGATACGACCTGGTGAGGACGTATTCGGTGAGATCGGCGCTGGACACGTGTTCCATGATGGCCTTGGTGGACGCCCGCGGCACGACGTGGTCGGTCGCCGAGCGAAACACCAGCACGGGGCAGGTCACGAGGTCGAGGCAGGCGCGCACGTCCGTCCACATCTGCCGCATCGACGCCACGGCCTTGATGGGAGTGCGGTCGTAGGAGTGTTCGTCCACGCCGGGCTCGGCGATGTCACCGCCGATGGACGAGATCGACGGGACGACCCACTGGAGCAGGGGGGCGAGCAGCGTGTTCGGCTTGCCGACCACCGCGGCGTTGACGAGCACGAGGCCGGAGATCTCCGGGTGCTTCTCAGCCAGCCGCAGCGCCAGCGCGCCGCCCATCGACAGGCCCGTCACGAACACCTGCGAGCAGCGGGCGGCGAGTTCCTGATACTCGCGGTCCACACAGGCGTACCAGTCGCGCCAGCCCGTGGTGTTCATCTCCTGCCAGGAGGTGCCGTGACCGGGCAGCCGGGGGAGCGAGACGCGGTAGCCCGCGGCGGCCGTGGCCTTGGCCCATTCGAGCATCGACCAAGGGGATCCGGTGAACCCGTGGCAGAACAACACTCCGACCTCGCCGGCGTCACTGTGGAATGGTTGTGCATACGCGTTGACCTGCATGAACTCATGGTAAGACGCAAACGCGGCGGCGGCGCCTTTTTCCGTTGTCAGATCGTGTGATGGCGCTGGTTCGACGGCTGTCCTCCCGGCGAAACGGGGCAGGCGAGGATGGGGCGCGCGGCCCGGCGGCGTCGGCTATCGTTTTGCCAGTCGATGGAGGAACGGATGCTCTACTCGTTTTTCAAGATATTCATCTTCACACCACTCGTGCGGGGCCTTTTCCGCGGCAAGATCTCCGGTGTCGAGAACATCCCTGCGACCGGCGCCGCCGTGCTCGCCAGCAACCACCTGGGCGCCGGCGACCCCTACGTGATGGCCACCATGCTGCCGCGTCCGATCACGTTCCCGGCGAAGGAAGAACTGTTCCGGGGCCATTCCATCGGAACGAAAATCGTCGCCTGGTTCGTCAAGGCGATGCACGCCGTCCCTCTCAACCGGTCGGGCGGCCGGGCGAGCCTCGAAGCGTTCGCGCCGGTCCTGGCGATGCTGGCCGACGGCAACCTCGTCGGCATCTATCCCGAGGGGACGAGGACGCCCGACGGCCACCTGCACAAGGGCAAGACGGGGGTGGCGCGCATCGCGCTGCTCGCCGATGTGCCGGTGATCCCCGTCGCGGTGGTCGACTCGCAGACCGTCCGTCCGTTCGGCGTCCCGTGGATCTCACACCCACGGGTGATCGTCGGTCGGCCGCTCGATTTCACCCAGTTCCACGGCCAATCCGACAACCACGCCGTGCTGCGCTACGTCACCGACGAGGTCATGAACGCGATCATGGAGCTGTCGGGTCAGCGCTACATCGACGTCTACGGCGCGTCCATCAAGTCCGGCGCGGTGAGCGAGGACGTGGCGCTGACGCAGCATGCTCAAGCCAGGCCCGGCAGCGGAATCCCGCCAGCGGCGGAACGCGACGGCGACTGACCTGCTGGGGCGCCAGCGATCTGCTGGGTGCCAGCTTGACGTGACGTGAGCGTTCGGGCTGTCGCTCGTCGCTGAACGTCATCGCCCTGAACTCTTCGGCTGTTTCCCATGACGGAATCCCACACGGTCCCGCTGCTGCTCGGCGCTGAGCGTCTTCGCCGTGAGCCCTTCCTGTCGGCAGAGGGACTGTCACGATGCACCCGCTGACGCTGCCGGACGCCACGCGCTTGTCCACGCTGGACAGCCGATGAGCCGACGGCTGGAGCGGCGACGTATCCTGTCGGCGTGCGTGAACCCGTCCCCTCGCTTGAGGAACTGCGCCGCCTCGGTGCGGCCCAGCAGCCCACCTACGACGACCCGGCAGCGCTCGCTCAGGTGGTCGCCGAGTTGCGGCTGCGTCCGCCGCTGGTGTTCGCGGGTGAGTGCGACGAGCTGAAGGCCCGGCTGGCCGACGTGGCCGCCGGGCGTTCGTTCCTGCTGCAGGGCGGCGACTGCGCCGAGACGTTCGACTCGGTGACGGCGGGCGACATCCGCGGCAAGCTGCGCGTGTTGTTGTCGATGGCGGTCGTGCTCACGTACGCCGCGCAGGTGCCGGTACTCAAGGTCGGCCGCATCGCCGGGCAGTACGCCAAGCCGCGCAGCTCCGACACCGAGACCCGCGGCGACGTGACCCTGCCCACCTATCGCGGCGACGCGGTCAATTCGCTCACATTCACGCCCGAGGCCCGTCGGCCCGACCCGCAGCGGCTCATCGAGGTCTACAACCACTCGGCGTCCACCCTCAACCTGTTGCGCGCGTTCGTGAAGGGCGGTTTCGCCGACCTGCGCACCGTCCACACCTGGAACGCCGACTTCGTCCACAACTCGAACGTGGAGGCCCGTTACCAGGAGATCTCCGACGAGATCGGCCGGGCGATGGCGTTCATGGTGGCCTGCGGCGTGGACGACGAGTCGTTGCGCACCGTCGACTTCTATGCCTCGCACGAGGCGCTGCTGCTCGAATACGAGCACGCCCTGACGCGCATCGACTCGCGCACCTCCACCCCCTACGACACGTCGGCCCACATGGTGTGGCTGGGCGAGCGCACCCGGCAGGTGGACGGAGCGCACGTCGAGTTCCTGCGCCGCCTGCGCAATCCGCTCGGTCTCAAGATCGGGCCGGCCGCGACGGCGGCGGACGTCGTGGCCCTGTGCGACAAGCTCGACCCCGACCACGAGCCGGGGCGTCTGACGATCATCACGCGCATGGGGGCGCGCAAGGTGCGGGAGGCGTTGCCGCCGCTCGTCGAAGCCGTCGGCGCGACCGGCCGTCAGGTGGTGTGGGTCTGCGATCCGATGCACGGCAACACCTACTCGTCGGGGACGGGCTACAAGACACGGGCGTTCAGCGACGTGGTCGACGAGGTGAACGGCTTCTTCGACGTCCACGACGCGCTGGGCACCTGGCCGGGCGGCGTCCACATCGAGCTGACGGGCGACGACGTGACGGAGTGTGTCGGCGGCGTCGGCGAACTGGCGGAGGCGGACCTGTCCGCCCGCTACGAGACCGCCTGCGACCCGCGTCTGAACCGCGACCAGTCGCTGGAGTTGGCCTTCCAGGTGGCCGACCGACTCGCCCAGGGCGGTCGCAAGCGCGTCAACCCTGTGCAGCAGTACGTGGCGCAAGACTTCTGAGCTGGCCAGACGCGCGGTCTCGCGTCGCCGCGTCGAGCAGTGACGCTGCTGTTGACCTGGTTAGACGCACGCGCTCTCGCGAAGAAAAGCCGCCGGACCTGGGCACCGCTTCTCGACCTGGCCAGACGCGCGGCTCGTCGCGGGTGTCGGTGCCGAACGGTGACCGACGTGGCCAGTTGATGCTTCCGCACGGCGACGGCCAACGGGTGGCGCTCGGCGCCGACGGGTCACGACGCCTTTAGGATGATCGCGTGACTATCGATTTGCGTTCTGACACTGTGACCAAACCAACCCCGGCGATGCGGGAGGCGATGCTCGGCGTCGACGTCGGTGACGACGTGTACGAGGAAGACCCGACCATCAACGAGCTGGAGCGCCGCACGGCTGCGCTGCTCGGTAAGGAAGCCGGGCTGTTCTGCGCGACGGGCTCGCTGTCCAACCTGCTCGGCGTCTACCTGCTCGTGGAGCCGGGCCAGGAGATCGTCTGCGACGTGCGGGCCCACATCGTGCGGGCGGAGATGGGGGCCCACGCGGCGTTGCACGGCATCACGACGCGCACGTGGTGGTCGGAGGACGGCATCGTTGATGCGGCGACGATTGAGAAGATCATCACCCCCCACGCGGATTCCCACCTGGTCTCGACGGCCGCCGTCGAGCTGGAGAACACGCACAACTTCGGCGGCGGCACCATCCAGCCCTACGACACGATGGTCGGGATTTCGCAGCTGTGCCACGACGCGGGCGTCGCGATCCATCTGGACGGCGCGCGGCTGTGGAACGCGCACGTGGCGACGGGCGTCCCCATGGCCGACTACGGGCGGCTGGCCGACACGGTGAGCATCTGCTTCTCGAAGGGGCTGGGCGCTCCGGTCGGCTCGGTGCTGTGCGCCAGCGCGGAGAACATCGCCCGGGCGCGGGAGGAGCGCAAGCGTCTCGGCGCCGGTTGGCGTCAGGCCGGTCTGCTGGCGGCGGCCGCGCTCTACGCGCTCGACCACAACGTCGAACGGCTGGCGGACGACCACCGCGCGGCCAAGGCGTTCGCTCAGACGGTCGCTAACGCCGCGCCATGGGCGCTGGACCCGAGCCGCGTGCAGACCAACATCGTGGTGATGGACCTGGGCGAGGCCGACGCGGTCGAGGTGATCGCCGCGGCCGAAGCGGCGGGGGTACGGCTCTCCGACGTCGGGGCGCACACCGTGCGGGCTGTGACCCACTTGGGCGTCACGGAGGACGAAGTCGTCGACGCCGGCCGGGTCGTCGGAAGAATCCTGGTCGCGCGGCACTGACGATGGCCTGCGGCCGTCCGGACGCCGGGTGGCATCTGTCGGGACGTGACAGGAGGAGCGGATGCTGAGGGGCCACGAGGTGGGCCAGGAAACGGTGTGCCGTGCCGCCGTGCTCGGCCAGCCCATCGCCCACTCGCTGTCGCCCGTGTTGCACCGCGCTGCGTACGACGCCCTGGGACTGGACAGCTGGCGCTACGGCCTCGCCGACGTGGACGAGGCCGGTTTGGCGTCATTCGTCGGCGGACTGGACGGCACCTGGCGTGGTCTGAGCCTGACGATGCCCCTCAAGCGGGCCTGCCTGGACGTGGCCGACGAAGTCAGCGACCTGGCGGCGGACGTGGGCGTCGGCAACACGCTGGCGCGCCTGGCGGACGGGCACTGGCGCGCCGACAACACCGATGTCGGCGGCATCGTCGACGCGCTGCGACCGCAGTGGGGCGAGGCGCGAAGCGTCGCCGTGTTGGGATCGGGCGCCACCGCACTGTCGGCGGTCTATGCGCTGCGCGAGCTCGGGGCTGACACGGTGTGCGTCTACGCCCGCGACGAGGCGAAAGCGGCGGCGCTCGCCGAACGGGTGGCGGCGTTGGGCCTGGCGGTCGAGACGCGACCTCTGTCTTCGTGGCTGGACGGCGACGAACCGGCGCTGGTGTCAACGCTGCCTGCCGGAGCGTGGGCACAACCAGGGATGGGTGATCTGGACCCGGTGGGCACAGGCCGCGCTCGTCAGGTGGGGGGGATGCCTCCGGACGACCCCGACGGTCGTGCTGATGGCGCGGCCGCCTCCTTCCTGCCCGATCAAGCCGAGGGCTGGCCGCACAGGGATCGTCTGACGCGGGTGAGCGGCGAAGCGAGGTCCGGGGGAGCCGGTGGGCTTCCCCCGCCGGCGCGTGTGGCGGCTCGCGTGGTGTTGGACGTGGTGTACGACGGCTGGCCGACGCCGCTCGCGCGGGCGGCCCGGGCGTGGGGCGCGACCGTCGTGGGCGGGCTCGACATGCTCGTGTATCAGGCCGCGCGCCAGTTCGTGCAGTTCACCGGCCGTGAGGCACCCGTCGACGTGATGATGCGAACCGGACGTGCCGTGCTGGAGGATCGAGCGCGGGCGCGTGACGGCGAGAGTCAGTCGGCTCGGTGCGGCGAGCGACCGGAGTCCGGTGACGTGCGGCGAGGCGCCTCATGATCGTCTTGGTCGGATTCATGGGGGCGGGCAAGAGCACGATCGGTCGCCTGCTCGCCGAGCATATGGCGTTGCCGTTCACGGACGTCGACGAACTCATTGAGCAGCGTCACGGTCCGATAGCGGCGATCTTCGAGCAGCGCGGCGAGGCCGCCTTCCGTCGGATTGAGGCGGACACGATCGACAACTGTCTGGCCGGCCCCGACGGGGTGTTGGCGCTCGGTGGCGGGGCCGTGGAGACGCCACGTGTCCGCCAGGCGCTGACGGGCCACGAGGTCTGGTGGCTGCGCATCGGCTTCGATGACGCACTTGCCCGCGTGGGCGGCGACCCGTCGCGCCCGGTGTTGGCGACACCCGGCCTTCGCGACCGGTTCGAAGCACGGCAGCCGCTCTACGCCGAGGTCGCGGCCCACGTCCTCGACGTGGGAAACGGCTACAGGCAAACAGCCGACACCGTCAGGCGTCTGATAGCGGGCAGGTTGGGATGAGGAGGCTGGCATGTTCGATCCGATCACCGCGCTGGTGCAGGAAATTGTCAACCGATACTTTCTGTCGTGGCTGTTCGGTGGCATTCTTGTCGGTTTTTTGCTGGCGAATCTGAGCGTGGGGGTGGGCGTCGCGTGGATGCTGGCCGCCACTGTCGCCGTCGTCGTGTGGCAGGTACGCGACGACAAGGTGTTTTACCTGTGGCGTCACCGCAAGGACCGGCGTCGCCTAGCCGGTGAGGACGATTACGTTCCCCAGCGTTCCGTCGAGCAGCCGGGAGAGGACCAGTAGCGTGTGGGTCGCAGGGGCGGCCGGTTGGTCCAGACACAGATGATTGGCAGTGGCAGCCGTGCGTCGGCGGTAACGTGACGTCATGGACGTGTTGCTGATCAACGGCCCGAACCTCAAGTCGTTGGGCACCCGCGAGCCCGACGTCTACGGCCGGACGACGCTGGCCGACATCGAGCGTAACGTGACGATGCAAGGCGCGGCGGCGGGGCTGGACGTCGCCTGCTTCCAGAGCAACCACGAGGGGGCCATCCTCGACCGGCTGTACGAGGCGCAGCGGTCCGGCGCGCAATTCGTCATCATCAACCCGGGAGCCCTCACCCACACGTCCGTCGCGCTGCGAGACGCGCTCGCGGCCGTGGCGATCCCGTTCATCGAGGTGCACATCTCGAACGTGCACGCCCGCGAGGAGTTCCGGCGCCACTCCTACCTGTCCGACCTCGCCGTCGGCGTCCTGGTCGGCTTTGGCGCTTACGGCTACACGATGGCGATGGACTACGTCATCGCGCGTTTGGTCGCCGACTGAGAGCGGCTCCGGGCGTGACGCGTCGCGCGTGGCCCTGCGAGCCAGCTCCTACCGTCCTAGTTGATCCTGTTCCTATAACGCTCCTTACGAAAGGATATCGAGTTATCCTTTCGTAAGGAGCGTGTGAGCGAAAGGATATGCCATGCCTCAAAAGGCTCGGCCTGAAGGAGGCAGCGGCGTGCGGCAGCAAGGAGGGCAGATCCAGCGCTCACCACGTGAAGTGTCCAACTGGCCGTCGGTGAGTTTTGAGAGCGTCCCGTGGCGAGAAGGATGGCGTTCCTATGAAGCGGCAGTCGTCCCGGCGATCTCCGGATTGGACGTGGCAGCCGTCCTTGACCCTGCGACGGCCGCCGAGGTGGGGGCGGCCGAGCGGGCGGTCCATGACTTCGACGCGCAGATGACAGAAGCGTTCGGAGCCATGGAACTTGGGGTTATTGATGCTGTGCTGTTGCGGTCGGAAGCGGCGTCGTCTTCGCAAATCGAGCAGATCACGGTCTCCTCGAAACAGATCGCGTTGGCTCAGACTGGGCAATCAAAGTCTGTCAACGCCAAGCTGGTGGCCCGCAATGTGGAGGCCATGCATCGCGCGCTTGGCCTCGCCGAATTCGCGACCCCTGCTGTTGTCGACGTACAACGTGTTCTGTTAGGGGACACCCAGTTGCACCTTGGGCTGCGAACCGAGCCAGTATGGATCGGCACGAACGGGATGAGCCCTATCGGGGCTGACTATGTGGCGCCTGTTCACACGTCCGTCCCGGCGGCGTTGGAGGACTTGTGGCGGTTTATGCGTCAAAGCGCTCCCCTTCCGCTTGCGCAGATAGCGGTGGCCCATGCCCAATTCGAGACAATCCATCCATTCGTTGACGGCAATGGGCGGACTGGCCGTGCGCTTGTCAACGCCTACGTGCGAACGTCGGGCATGGCATCTCACGTGACGGTGCCGGTTTCGGCGGGGCTCCTTTCCGACACTCGGGGGTATGTCGATGCGCTGAACGCTTATCGCCAGGGGGATGTGCTCCTGATCGTCCACGTGTTCGCCGTGGCCGCACGAAACGCGGCGGAGATTGGAATGGAACTTATCGCCAGTCTTCAGCAGGCACGGCGTTCGTGGGACGACCGCATTCACGCGCGTTCGGATTCGGTTGTGTGGCGTATCGCTGATGCGTTGGTGGGACAGCCCGTCGTGACCGCTCGGTCAGTTTCCGTTCAGCATGACGTCACCCAGGTGGCTGCTCGTAGTGCTATCACCGTTCTCGTGGAGGCTGGGGTGTTGCGCAAAGCATCCACGGGCACGAGAAACCAGGTGTGGGTCGCCGAAGAGATCACAACCTGCTACGACCGGATCGCTATCTTGATTGGTCGCAGAAAGCCGTTCTGAGCGCGGACGATATGTCAGGCGGAAGGAAGCTAGACGCGATGGAGTCGAATGGCGGGCAAGCTCGCTTGCGTGTCTGAGGCGACTGAAGCGTCGCGACTGGAAGAAGCTAGCCTGGCTCCATGAAGATCACTCATCTGGGGCATTCGGCGGTGCTGGTCGAGGTCGCCGGGCTGCGCTTGCTCATCGATCCCGGCAATTTCTCGGCGGCGTGGCACGGGCTCACCGATCTGGACGCGATCTTCGTCACGCATCAGCACGCCGACCATATCGACATGGACTTCGTGCCCGCGCTGGTCGCCGCCAACCCTGGCGCGGCGTTCTATGCCGAGCCGCAGACGATCCAGGCGTACGACCTGCCGACGGCGAGGCCGTTGGCGCCAGGCGCGACCCTGGTCTTCGGGGCGCTCACCGTTCAGACGGTCGGCGGGCGGCACGCGGTCATCCATCGCGACATCCCCGACATCGGCAACACCGGCCTCGTGTTCACCGCCGAGGGGGAGCCGACGTTCTTTCATCCGGGCGACGAATACGACACCGCGCCCCAGGGCGTCGACGTGCTCGCGCTGCCGACGTACGGGCCGTGGGCGGCGATGAAGGAGACGGTCGATTTCGCGCGGGCCGTGGCGGCGCCCCGCGGCTTCGGCATCCACGAGGGCCTGCTCAACGAGCGTGGCTGGGCCCTCGTCAACGGCCGCATCAACGGCATGACGCCGACGACGCTGACTGACTTGCGCGACGGGACGCCCTGGGAGCTTTAGGGGGCCTATAGAGCTGGCCGTTGACGCGACGCCGGTCGAGGACGAGGCCCGGGGCTGCCGGCGCGCCGCTGGCGTGGTGCTAGCGCGAGGTTCGGGATCGGACGATTGACGGTTTCTCAGACGAGCGCCTGAGCGGCTCGTCTGGCGAGTGCCCGTCTAGACCAGGTTCAGGGTGACGGTCGAGCCTTTGCGGGCCATCGTGCCGGCCGCCGGGTTGGTGCTGGCTGCGACGGCGCCGAAGAAGTCCTTGTTCACGGTCACCTTGAAGCCGGCGCTTTCCAGCTTCGCCTGCGCGTCGGCGGCTGACATCAGTCGGACGTTCGGCACTTCGACCATGACCGGTCCCTTCGACACGGTGAACGTCACGGTGCTGCCGCGCGGCTTCTGGCCGGACTTCGGATCTTGGCTGATGATGTCGCCCTTGGGCACGTCGTCGTCGTTGACCTCGGTGGACTTCACCTTGAGCCCGGCGGCTTTGAAGAACTCCTTCGCGTCCGCGTACGACTTGCCGGTGTAGTCCACGATCGTGACGGGCGCCGGGCCTTTCGACACGTCGAGGTCGACGTTGGTGCCGGGCTTGACTTTCGTGCCGGCCTTGACGGACATCTTGATGACCGTGCCCGACTTCGCGTCGTCGTCGTACACCTGGTTGACGGTCCCGGCTTCGAGGTGGGCGTTGGTCAGAGCCTTTTTCGCCGCGTCGAGCGTCTTCTTCACGACGTTGGGCACCTCGTAGCGCTCGGGGCCTTTGGAGAGGTAGGCGGTGATGGCGCCGCCGCGCAGCACCGGGGAGCCGGTCGCCGGATCGGTGCGGATGACCTCGCCGGAGGGCACCGTCTCCGAATAATCGTTGCTGAACGTGATGTCGATGCCCGTTTGGTCGGCGAGGGCTTCCGCCTTCGCCTGCGTCAGGGAGGCGAAGTCAGGCACGTCCACGAACCGTCCGTCCATGTAGTACCAGGTGCCGACGCCGGCGAGAGCGGCCACGAGCAGCACGATCAGGAGGATGATCGGCCCACGCTTGTGCCGGTGCTCGCGTCGGGCTTGGACGGCTGTGGCGGTCGGGCTGGCCGCAGTGGCCGCCTCGGCCGGGCGGGCCGGCGTCGCTGGCACCGCTTTCGGGAAGACCATCGTCGGGTTGGTGGGCGGTGGGACGCTGGCGATCACCGCGGTCGGGGCCGAAGCGGCCCCCAGTGCCTGCGTCGGGTCCATGGCTGCGGTGGCCACCTGCTGCGTGGGCGCGTCGGCCGTGTCGGCCTCCGCCTGGTGCATGTGAGCGACGAGCAGTGGATCGCTGGTCTTGCCCTGCTGCAACGCTTCCCGCGCCGCCCGCAGGTGTTCGACGAGCACGGCGGCGTTGTGCGGACGGACGCTGGCGGCACGGGCGGCCGCCGTCGTGACGAGCGCGTCCACGTAATCGGGGATGGCGGGGGCTCCCGGCGGCAATGCGGCGGATGGGGGTTCGATGTCGTTGTGGACGTGGCTGTAGGCCACCTGGATCGGGTTGTCGCCGGTGTGTGGCTTGCGACCCGTCAGCATTTCGTAGAGCACGACGCCCAGCGCGTACACGTCGGCCCGCTGGTCGCCGACCCCGTCGGTCACGAGTTCGGGGGCGATGTAGGAGACGGTGCCGATGAGCGTGCCGGTGACCGTGGCGGTCTGCGCGGTGACGGCCCGGGCGAGGCCGAAGTCGGCCACCTTCACTTGGCCGTGTTCTCCGATCAACACGTTCTCAGGCTTCACGTCCCGGTGGACGATGCCTGCCTCGTGGGCGGCCGCGACCGCCGAGGCGATCGGCAGCATGAGGTCGAGCGCCCGGCGGGGCGGCATCGCGCCCTCTCGCGTCATCACTTGGCGCAGCGTGCGGCCCTCGACATATTCCATGACGATGTAGGGGCGGCCGTCGTCGATGCCCTGGTCGAACACCGAGACGATGTTGGGGTGGGAAAGCCGGGCGGCGGAGCGGGCCTCACGATCGAAACGGGCGACGAAGTCGGCGTCGCCCCCCAGGCTCTCGTGCATGACCTTGACCGCGACCGTGCGGGTCAACCGGCGGTCGGTCGCCACGTAGACGGACGCCATGCCGCCGCGCCCACACTTGCGGATGAGTTCATAGCGGCCATCGAGCACACGACCCACTAAGGGATCGGTATCGTCAAAGGTCGTCACGTCGGTCTCCGGACAGTTCGGGGAAGCTTGGGCCGTCCACGCCTGCGGCGATTGTAGCCGCATCGGTGGAGCGAACCGGGGATTTGCCGCTGGGCCGCGCGAAGTTGTCGATTCACGCGGCCATGACTGGTCGTGTGGCCGGGCGACGCGCATGACCGCTGGCGGAAGCGGGCTCCCGTCTTTGTCGCCGTGTGGCCTGCTTCTGTGGCCAAGCATCCTGTGCTCGTGTGGCCAGGGTGGTCGAGTGACTGCTGCCGAATGGGAGGAGCCTCGGGACAGCATTCGAGCTGGGGCTGCTGCGCGCCGTTGACGGGGGATGGCTACGCTGACGGCATGACGGTGCTGTGGGGCGTTGGCAGGCGACTGCGTCTGTCGCGCCTGATGCTGCTTGCCGGAGCCGACGTGTCCGCTCAGCCCGACCGTTTCTGGACGGCTGGCGCCGACGTGGTGGCCATCACCGACACCGGTGCGACGGACGCCGCCGTCGCTCGCGCGGTGTCGGGTTGGCGTGCCGTTTCAGCCAACAGACGCGGTCTGGTGGGGCGTGCGATGAGCGCGGGGCGGCGGGCGTCGACGGGCGTCGACTTTGTTCTCGTTCAGTCAGGGGAGCCGTTGCCTCGTCTGGACGATGGTGAGATGTCGGCAGCCGCCGAAGGGAAAGTCGCAGGCTCTCTGATCGGGCGTGTCTGCGCGAGCATCGGTGACATGGACGAAGCGTTGGCCGATGACACTGGGGACTTTCTGCTGGTCGATGGTGCCGCCGGGGGTGGGGGCCTAGAGCTGGTGGCGCACGCCGTGGCCCAGGCGCCGCCGGCCGATCCGCTGAGCAAGCCGTGGTTCGCGGCGGGCGTCATTGATCACACCACCATCGTGGGCGTCCTGGCGGCCGGGGCTCGTCGGGTCGCCGTCGGCCGGGCTGTCTGGGCAGCGTCTGACCCGTGTGACGCTGTGCGGTCGTTGGCTGACGCGGTGCGGGCGTCGTGGACGGACATGGACGCCGTGGCGCTGAAGGCCTTCGGCAGGAGATGACTGGAACGCTATCAAGCGGTCTTCGAGACGATCGAAGTGGCATGAACGTGATCACGTGGCCAGGTGCTACGTGCCCAGATGGCCATATGTCACGTGCCCATTGAGCCATGCCGGTCGAGGCGCTGTTGTCGAGTAAAAGTGTCTCTAGGGAACAACGTTCGGCCTAGAGTCCAGGACAGAGGGCGGCCTCGGCTTTGTCAGGCACGGACGATGAGGGCGGACCAACGATCCGTCCGGAAAGGCCGCCTGTTCAGCGTGAGGAGTCAGCGCGCCGCCGCCCGATCTCGTAGAGCGCGACGGCGGCCGCGACGGACGCGTTGAGCGACTCGACGCGTCCGTCGATCGGGATGCCGGCGAGCACATCGCAATGCTCCCGCACGAGGCGCGACAGGCCGTTGCCCTCCGAGCCGACGACCAGCAGCACGGGCTGGTCCACCGCGACGGCGTCGATTGGCTCGCCGCCGCCGGCGAGGCCCACCACGAGGAAACCGGCTTCGGCATACGAGGCCAAGGCGCGGTTGAGGTTCGTGACGCGGGCGACCGGCACCAGCGCGGCCGCCCCGGCCGACGTCTTCCAAGCGGCCGCCGTCATCTGGGCGGAACGACGCTCGGGAATGATGACGCCGTGCGCGCCGAACGCGGCCGCCGAGCGGACGATCGCGCCGAGGTTGCGCGGGTCGGTCACCTGGTCGAGCGCGACGACGAGCCCTTGGCCGCCGGCTGCGACGGCCGACTCGAACACGTCGTGCGGGTCGGCGTACTCGAACGCCGGCAGTTGCACCGCGACGCCCTGGTGGACGCCACCCCGGGTGAGCTTGTCCAGCTCGGGGCGCGTCGCCTGGAGCAGCGGGATGCCTCGTTCGGCGGCGATCAGGAGGATGTCGCGCAGGCGGTCGTCGCGTTCGACGCCGTCGGCGATGTAGGCGCGACGGACGGGCAGGCCTGCCTGCAACACCTCCAAGACGGGGTTGCGCCCGATCACCCATTCGGGTCCGGCGCCCGAGGCGCTGTGAGCAGACTCCTGCCCACGCGACGGGGCGTACGGCGCCCGGCCCCCATTGTTGTTCCGTTTGCCGCCCGGCGTTCGGCCCGGCTCCTCCGGCCCGCGCTTGCGATAGGCCTTGTGGTAGGGGCGGTCTTCGGCCTTGGGGGTCGGTCCCTTGCCCTCAAGCGCCCGTCGTCCGTGCCCGCCGGAGCCGGCCGGTGTCGTGCTCTTGCCCTTCTTGCGGACGGCGCCCTTGCGTTGGCTGTTGCCTGCCATGTCAGTGCTCCGTGTTCTGGTCGGCCGCGGGCCGCGTGGCCAACGACCAGCGGGCCCCTTGCGGCGTGTCTTCGATCACCAGGCCGAGGGCGGCGAGCCGGTCGCGGATGGCGTCGGCGGCTTGATAGTCCTTGCGGGCCCTGGCTTCCTGCCGCTGCGCCAGCAGCGCGTCCACCAGGCCGTCCACGACGGGGCGCAGGTCAGTCTGCCGGGACGCCGCGGTCGCCCACGGGGCGTCGTACGGGTTGAGGCCGAAGATCGACAGCATGGCGAGCACGTCGGCGAGCGCCTCGCCCGCTCGGGCTGTGTCCCCGGCGTCCAGCGCCTTGTTGCCGGCTTTGATCGTGTCGAACACGACGGCCATCGCGGCGGGCGTGCCGAGGTCGTCGTCCATCGCCTCGGCGAAGGCCTGTGGCACCGCCGTCGCGGCCCGGGTGGAGCCCACGGCGGCGCTCGCCCGGTCGAGGAAGGAGTCGATGCGGGCCAACTGGGCCGTGGCCTCGTCCAGCGACGAGTCGGCGAACTCGATCGCCGAGCGATAGTGCGGCGCCGCGAGGTACAGCCGGACGGCGCGCGCCGGGAAGCGGGCCGTCACCTCCGACACCAGCGCGCCATTGCCCAGCGACTTGCTCATCTTCTCGCCGGCGGCCGTCACCCAGGCGTTGTGCATCCAGTAATGGGCGAACGGACGCCCGGCGGCCTGCGCCTGCGCCATCTCGTTCTCGTGGTGCGGGAAGCGCAGGTCGAGCCCGCCGCCGTGGATGTCGAAGGCGTCGCCGAGGTACTTGGTGGACATGGCCGAGCATTCGATGTGCCAGCCGGGACGGCCGCGGCCCCAGGGCGACGGCCAGGACGCCGTGGCCGGCTCGCCGTCCTTGTGTCCCTTCCACAGAGCGAAGTCGCGCGGGTCGCGCTTGCCGCGTGGGTCCGCGTCCTCGGCCGGTTCCATGTTGTCGATGGACTGGCCCGACAGCGAGCCGTAGGCCGGCCACGACCGCACGTCGAAGTAGACGTCGCCCGACCCGTCCGCGGCGGGGTAGGCGTGCCCGGCGTCGATGATGGCCGCGATGAGCTCGATCATCTCGGTGATGTGGCCGGTGGCGCGCGGCTCGTAGGTGGGGGGCAGGCAGCCCAGCGCGGTGTAGGCCTGGTGCAGCTCGGTCTCGTAGCGGTAGGCGTGGGCGAACCACGGCACGCCCGCCGCCGCCGACTTCTCCAGGATCTTGTCGTCGATGTCGGTGACGTTCGCGACGATCGACACCTCATAGCCGGTGTGGGTGAGCCAGCGGCGCAACACGTCGAAGACGACCTCCTTGCGGATGTGCCCGAGGTGCGGCGAGGACTGGACCGTCAGGCCGCAGTGGTAGATCGACACATGCCCCGGAACGAGCGGGACGAAATCGACGACGGCTTTCTGCGCGGTGTCATACAGTCGGAAACTCACCCGGCTAGCTTAGAGGGTCCACCCGATGGCGTGGCTCTCGGTGTGGGCGACGACCTCTCTGGCCTGGCGCTACGAACCGATGTCGTCGCCGTCTTTCGCCATCAGTTTCACCCAGAAACGACGTGGTTGGACGAGCTTTGGCGCGTCGATCACTTCGATTTCGGTGCGTAACAGATCGAACGGCCCCCAGGGCAGAGACAGCGCTTCATCCAGTCGCAGTTCGAACTCCATGAAGTCGCCCCGGAACAACGTGTCAACATCAGTGGTGGCCCGAGCTTTCAATCCAAGATGGAATTCGATGTATACCCCGCCTTTGATGAGAAACATCGGCTGCTGATCATCAGTCACAGCTCGTTGCAACGCTGCTACCACAACTGTAGAAGCAACCAATCAGCCCAGCCGTTTCGGTGCGACGTCCGTCTGGCGTTCAGCGTCATGAAGCCATTTCTCCATTGCCTGTACGGACGGGACTGGGCGTTGCTTGTCTGGCAAATCAAGTACGTTCATCGTCCTAGACGTCCTTTCCCAGCGCTCTGCGCTGGCGCTCGGCTGTCGTCTTGTCGATGCGCCCCTGGCGTCGTGCGGCGTCGACGGCCTGGAGCACGAGGTCAGGACGCGTTTGGATGGCGATGCACTGGTCGATGGCCGTGGCCACGGCCACTGTTGGAATCAACTCCCACCACCCGATCTGTTCGTCAGTCAGAGTCTGGTAATGGATGGCCAAGGACGGTGGGAAGCGATGGCGGCGCAGCTTGCGCTGCTGGGGGATGGTGACATGTGTCTTGTCTGGATTGACGTCTGACAGCCCATAGACCATGAGCGCTGTCTCATGGGATAACGCCGCTCGTGGATCGCGGGTCCATAAGACGGCTTCCATCAGCGAATCGTTCGCTGACGCCGGCCATTCGGGGAAACGGTACAACCCTTGAGACACGCGCTCCAACGTTCCGCGAGCGGCCAGTTTTCCCAGCTCGACAACGGGCACATCATGATCACGAGCATCGCGAGTTGTCACATAGCCGTATTGGTCCACAGCTACATCCCAGAGGACATCGCGGATACTCATGCCATAACTTTACCATTTTCGGTAAAGTTATGGCATAGCTGGCGGTCCGGGCGAACGCTCTACCGGGCCTCTTTCGTCGCTTCCTTGCGCCGCAGCGCGTCGATGTCAAGGAAGCCTTCCTGGGGCGGCTGCTCGTCGGCGGCCACCTCCCACGGGTCTTGCGGCATCGGCTCGTCGTCGTCCACGAAGCCCTTCGACGGATCGTAGGGGTCGGCCAGCTTTCGCTGATCGGATGGGGGAGCGAGCCCGAGCATTTCGTCGGGCAGGCTGGTGAGGACGTCGCGGATATAGCCCTGGGTCGCCTCAATGAGCGGCACCTCGCGGTGCTCGTGTTCGGACTGGTACCAGCGGTAGTCGAGCACCTCGTGGAAGAGTTGGGCGGCGTCGCGTTTGCCGCGCAGGCCCGGCGGAACGGCGTTGACGACGGCCTGGAAGCATTGCGTCAGCCACTGGTGGGCGACGACCGCTTCGTCGATCTGCTGCTGCCCGGTGCGGAAGCGGAACGTGTCGAGGTCGTTGAGCAGGCGTCGGGCCTGGTTCTCCTCCACGTCGAGGCCGGTGAGACGCAGCAGACGGCGGGAATGATGCCCGGCGTCCACCACCTTCGGTTGGATCCGGATCGTCGAGCCGTCCGCCGACGTGCGCAGATCGATCTCGGCCACGTCGAAGCCCAGGGCGTTGAGCCGCTGCACGCGGTTCTCGATACGTCCCGTCTCGGTGGCGGAGAACTCCTCGACGCCGGTCAGCTCCGACCACAGCTCGTCGTAGCGTTCGAGGATCCACTCGGCGAGGGCCTGCGGGTCCAAGGAGGCGTCGAGCATCTTGCCGGCTTCGAGGTCGCAGAACTCGCCGTACAGGTTGGTGTGGGCGATCGTCAGGTCGTGTTGCCGCTGGCCGTCCGTCAACTGGTCGTGTTTCTCGCCGGTCTCGGCGTCCACCAGGTAGGCGGCGAACTCGCCCGCGTCGCGCCGGAACAGCACGTTCGAGAGCGAGACGTCGCCCCACAGGAAACCCAACAGGTGCAGCCGGGCGAGCAGCACGACCAGCGCGTCGACGAGGCGGCGGACCGTCTCCGGCCGGACGCCGTTGTCGAACAGGGTCCGGTAGGGCAGGGAAAACTCGAGGTGTTTGGTGATGAGGATCGGGTCGAGCGGTTCGCCCGTCTCGTCGAACCGGTCGGTGACGACGGCGATGGGCTCGACCGCCGGGGCGTCGGCCCGGCGCAGCTCTGTGAGCAGGTGATACTCGTGCCGGGCCAGGTGTTCGATGACCTCTTTTGCCGCGTACACCGAGGCGCCCACCTTGATGAACCGGACGACGTGCCGCGAGATGCCTCGCGGCAGCGCGACGAGCTTGTCGTGCGGCCACTGGGCCAGCGGCGTCGACCAGGGCAACGGGATGAGCCGCGAATCGGGACGCGACGATAAAAACCTGGGCACAGCCATATTGTGCCAGCCTGGCCGGGGAACTGCCGGGCTCATCGGGCCGATGGCCCGCGTGCGTCGCTCGACGTCAGCCGTCAGCCAGGTGGTTGGCGCGCCGCAGCCGGCGGCGGGCAGCGCCCGGAATGCCAGCGGGCCGGCTGGAGATCATCCAGCCGGCCCGCCTTCTTGAACGCGTCGTCACATGGTGAGGAGGAGACTTCTACCCACCGGAGGTGAAGAGCGCGTTGATCTGATCGTTGATCGCGTCCAGCGAGTTCACGTCTGCCTTGCCCGACATGATGGCGTCCATGGCCGGTGTCTGGATGGCGAGGACGTCCGGGTAATGCTGGGTGATCGGCGGCGGGAAGGTCGTGCCGTCCTCCACCTGCACCATGAAGGCGGAGACGTCGATGCCCTGGCCGTCGCGGGCCTTGACGGCTTCGTCCGACAGACTCTTGATGGCGGGGAACACCACACCATCATCGGCGACGTGCTTCTGGCAGGCCTCGGAGCCCATGTACTTGATCCACTGCCACGCCTGATCCGGGTGCTTCGAGCTGGTGCTGATCGCGTCCGTCAAACCGTTGAACATAGAGGCGCGCTTGCCGTTCGGGCCGATCGGCGTCGGGAAGAACTTGGTGGTGACGCCCTTGAGCGCGGTGTAGGAGCCGATCATCCAGTCGCCCATCGGCACCATCGCGAACTTGCCCGCGCCGTAGCTTTCAAGAGCGTTCTCGCTCATCGACTTCGCCATCTCCAACGAGTTCATGTAGCCCTTGTCGACGAGCGAGTACCACCATGCGACCGTGTCCTTGTAGCGCTGGTCGGAGAAGTTGTACTTCGTGCCCCACGGGTTCTTGTCGGTGAACTGCCAGCCGGTCGTGAACAGGTATTCCGACATCTGCGACTGGCTGAAACCAGCGCCGCTGTTCTCCATGGCGATGCCGTAGGTCTTGACCTTCGTCTTGTCGAAGCCGGCCTCGTCGCCGCGCTTGCCGTTCTGGTCGATCGTCAGGTGCGCGATGAGCTTGCCGTACGTGCCGCCGTCCTGCGGGTTCCACGTGAGCTTGGTGAGGTCGTCTTCCGTGTAGCCGGCGTCCTTCATCATGTCGGCGTTGTAGAACAAGGCGATCGTGTCCCAGTCTTTCGGCAGGCCGTAGTGGTCGCCGTTCTGGTCGGCCCACAGGTCGGCGAGACCGGGGAAGTACTGGTTCATGTCGACCTTGTCGCGGTCGATGTAGGGCTGCAGGTCGACGATCTGCTTCTTGTCCATGAAGTCAGGGAAGTAGTTCAGGTGGTCGGTGAAGACGTCCGGCGCTGTGCCCGCCACCAGGTTGGTGGTCAGGTTGTTCCAGTAGTCGGTCCAACCGGTCTGGGTGATCTTGATGGAGATGTTCGGATTGGCTTTGGTGAAGTCGTCCGCGCACTGCTGGTATTGCGGGACCTGGTTGGCGTCCCACAGCCAGTAGTCGAGGGTCACCGGGCCGGAATCACTGCCGCCGCCCGCCGCGCCGCCCGAAGAACAGGCAGACATGGCGACCAAACTGAGAGCTCCGACGATGGCGCCCAGCATTTTCGTGGTTCGTCGCATCGGGTTTTCCTTTCTTATTAGTGAGGCGTCCGGGCTATTTGATGCCCGAGAAGCCGATGGAGTTGATAATGCGTTTGCCAAGAGCGAGATAGAGGATGATGATCGGGATCGCGGCGATCAGGGCGGCGGCCATGAGCCCGGCCCAGTCGGGGCCCGACTGGGGAGTCTGAGACTGGAACACACCCAGCGCGACGGTCAGTGTCCGCACGCTCGGGTCGGGAGCGACGAGCAGCGGCCACATGTAGTCGTTCCACGCGCCGATGAACGTGAGCAGCGCCAGGGTGATGAGGGGCGACGACGACATCGGCAGGACGATCCTGCTGAAACGCCGCCAGTGCCCGGCGCCGTCGATCATGGCGGCCTCCTCGATCTCACGGGAGATGCCGAGGAAGAACTGCCGCAGGAAGAACACGGAGAACGGCGTCATGAGCAGGGTCGGCAGCGTGATGCCGAGGTAGGTGTTGATGAGGCCGAGCTGCCGCATGAGCACGAAGTTCGGCAGGATCGTGAGCACGCTCGGGATCATCAGTGCCGTGATGAACGCGAAGAACACGGCGTTGCGCCCCGGCCACTTCAGCCGGGCGAACGCGTAGGCGGCCATGGAGCAGAACAGCATCTGGCCGATGGTGATCATGACGGAGACGATGAGCGAGTTGCCCAGGGACGCCGCGAAGCTGACGCTGCCGACCGACCCGCCCTGGGCGGCGGCTTCGGCCGGGTCCTCCAACCCGAACACGCGCTTGATCGCGCCGAAGGTGAAATCCACCGGCAGCAGGTCGCTCGGCGCGGACGCGAGCGAGTTCGTCGTCGAGAAGGCCGTGCGCACCATCCAGTAGAACGGGAAGAGCGTGGCGACGACGAACAGGGCGAGCACGATCCAGGCGATCACGCGGCCCGGCCCGATGCGGCGGTGGTGCGCTCCGACCGTCCGCTTGACCTGGAGCTCCGGCTCCACTGTGGCGATGACTGACATGTCGGCCTCCTCTCAGTCCAGGTCCGATTGGTCTGCGCGCATGAGGCGTAGCTGAAGGAACGCGACCGCGCCGAGCACGACGAGCAACACCACCGTCATGGCGGAGGCGTAGCCGAAGTGCGAGCGTTGGAAGGCCATCGAATAGATGTAGTAGTAGATGACGCGGGTGGCGTTGACGGGGCCGCCGCGCGTCGTGACGGCGACGGTGTCGAAGATCTGGAACGACCCGGTGATGCTCACGACGAGCACGAGCGCGAGCACGGGACGCAGCAGGGGGAGCGTGATGCGGAAGAAGGACTTGATCTCGCTCGCGCCGTCGATGGCGGCGGCCTCGTAGAGCTGCGGCGGGATCGTCTGCAGGCCGGCGAAGATGAGCAGCGCCGTGTAGCCCATGTAGCGCCACGTGTTGACCAAGGCGATGGTCGGGATGGACAGCGCCTCCGACCCGAAGAAGGCCTGGGCCGGCAGGCCGATGGAGGTCAACCCGATGTTGATGATGCCGATCATCTGGTTGGCCATCCAGTACCAGACGAGCGCGACGATGACGTTCGCGATGAGGTAGGGGAGCAACAGCACGCCGCGGATCACCAGCGAGGTTGTCAGCCGCTGCATGAGCACGGCTAGCACGAGCGCCACGATGGTCTGGCTGACGATGTTGATGACGACGTACTCGAGCGTGACGAGCAGCGCGTTCCAGAACACGTCGTCGTTCACCATCTGCGCGTAGTTCTGCCCGCCGATGAAGGTGGGGTCGCCGGCCAGCGCGTAGTCGGTGAACGAGTAGTAGATGCCGCGAATGGCGGGGTACAGGTAGAAGATGAGGAAGCCGAGCGCCGCGGGCGCCACGAAGAGCAGGGCGGGCCGCAGGTCGGATTTGAGTTTGTGCCCGTGCCGCGAGAGCTTGGGGGCGATGGTTGCTGCTGTCATGACGCGACCTCCTCGCATCGCAGCTCCGTGGCGGCTCCATCCCGCGGGAGCCGGGTGACCACGAAGAGCAGGGGTTGATCCGGTGGGATGTCAGGGAACTGGAAACCGTGCTGCTCCAGCACCCGGCCGGTCATGGTGAGCCCGCCCGCGCACCAGGGCGGCGGGGCGAAGTAGTACTCGTCGATGATGCGGCGGCTCAGCGGATGCAGCTCGACGCGGTACGACGCGTCAGGGTCGAGCCCGGCGAGCCGCATCAGGCCGGGCGGACCGTAGAGCGAGGATTCCATGAAGACAGCGGCGAACAGCGCCTTGCTGCGGTCGGGGGAGACGACCCCGTGCGCCCACAGCGCCGGGTCCGGATGGTCGAGGTGGACGACGTCGCCGGTGTGCAGGACGTCACGCCATTCCTTGTAGACGCCGATCCACTGCGCGAGTTCCGCGCGGTCGGCGTCATCGATGGCGGCGATGTTCCACTCGACGCCGAGGTCGCCGAACATGGCCGTCACCGCCCGCATGGCCAGCGACAGCCGCCGCCAGCTCTGGTGGTTCGGGTCGGCGGAGATGTGGGCGCCGACCATTTCGGGCGGCACGACGAGGCCGGTGAAGCGTTGGATGACCTGCCGTTCGTGGGCGTCCGTGCAATCCGACGCCCAGATGCGGTCGGTGTGCTGCAACACCTCCAGATCGGCGCGGGAGCCGCCCGACGAACACGATTCGATCTCCAGCCCGGGGTGGGCCTGCTTCAACGCGTCCATGAGCCGGTACACCGCGAGCGTCTGCGCGTGGACACCGGCGACGCCCGTCGCTTGGTCGCCCGCGTCGATGAGGTCACGGTTGTGGTCCCACTTGAGGTAGGCGATGTCGTATTCGTTCAAGATCGCGTCGAGGCGTTCGTAGATGTAGGCGAACGCGCCCGGGTCGCCGAGGTTGAGCACCTGCTGGTGCCGCGCCTCGGGTGGGAGCCGGTCGCCGGCGGCGAGGATCCAGCCGGGGTGGGCCCGTGCCAGGTCGGAATCGAGGTTGATCATCTCGGGTTCCACCCACAGCCCGAACTCCATGCCGAGCGCGTGGACGTGGTCGACGAGCGGGTGCAGGCCCTGCGGCCAGACGGTTTCGTCGACGTACCAGTCGCCCAGGCCGGCGTGGTCGTTGCGGCGGTGCCGGAACCAGCCGTCGTCGAGCACGAACCGTTCGATGCCGACGGCGGCGAACGCGTCGGCGAGATCGACGAGCGGTTCCAGCCGGTGGTCGAAGTAGACGGCTTCCCAGCAGTTGCCGGTGACCGGCCGGGGGAGCGTGGGGGCGTTCGGACGGCCGCGCATGAAGCGGTGGAAGCGCGCCGACACCTCGTCGATGCCGACGCCGTAGGAGGCATAGACCCATGGGCTGGAGTAGCTCTCGCCGTGGGCCAGCCGGACCTCGCCTGGCAGCAGCACCTCGCCGCCGGCGAGGATGGATTCCGATGACGACACGCGCTCGGCCAGCGTGCGGTGGTTGCCCGACCAAGCGGTGTGGACGCCCCACGCCTCGCCGTGCCGGAAGCTGAAGCCGGCGGCGCCCACGAGCATGAGCAGGGTCGCGTCGGCGCCCGTCCGGCCGTGACGGCCTTCGCGGACGTGGGTGCCGTGGGTGAAGGGGTGGCGCTGCGGCGAACGTTCGCGCGCATGGCGGCCGGCGAAGTCGAGGATCTCGGTCGCCTGTTGGGGCACGGGCCACGCCGGCGTCAGCCCGCCCACGGTGTAGACGCCGTGCTCGCGGTTGGTCACCGTCGCGCACATGCGCGCCAGACCGGACGCGAGCAGTTCGAGCACGACGGTGAGATCAAGGCCGGCGGCCTCGTCCGTGGCCTGGTAGGTGACGCGCTGTGTGTCGGTGTCGTCGGTGGCCGTCACGTTTGCCAGTTCGAAACGCGTCGAGAACGCCCGTCCGCCACGGTGGCCTTCGATGCCGGGCGTTCCCGTCCAGGCATGGGCGTATTCCGGCAGGACGGTGAGGCGCAGCGGCTCGTCGGGTTGGTTGCTCACGGCTTGGCGGCGCGAGGCGTCAAGCACCTGGCTCAAGGCTTCCTGGTCGAGGTCGCCGAGGTCGGCTCCCCAATGCACGATGACTGGCAAGTATGGCGGAGTCTCGTCGAGAACGATCGAGACGCCTGCGGCACGCAGGTGGCGTAGATGCTCCGGCGAGTACATGGATGAGCTCCTTCGTGAGGCGGCTTTGCCACCACATAGTTTCATAGCAGTACTTAGTCGTTGTCAATATCCCACTATGTAGCGTGATGAGATTGTTATAATCCCTAGTCCCGGACTCAATAAGTTGCGGTTAGCAAGAAAATCTGGAAGGGTCATCCGAACAGTTGACCGTGAGAAGGCCGCTGAGCGACGTTGTGCCACCAGCAGGATGTCGGACGGGTTGAGAGTCGGGAACCGGGATCGTGGTCGCGTCGTCGGCGCGGCGAACCGCCTGGATTTCGAGGCTCGTCCGCCCGGCGATGCGCGTTTGACTAGCGGCTCTCTAAGGTGGAGGTCTCAGGCGTTGGCCTGAGGCATGGGAGGTTGAGATGGCTGCGGAGTCATCGTGGCGTCCTCTTGAAGGGACGTCACACGCTATCGCCGTCGAGGTGCTGACCCATGGTCCCCTGCCGCGCAGTGAGATCGCGCGGCGGCTCGACCTGTCGCCCGCGACGTTGACCCGGCTGACGAAGCCGCTGCTCGACGCCGGGCTCCTCATCGAGACCGACCCCCAGGCACCGAGCGGGATGGGACGTCCGTCGTTGCCCCTCGACATCGCGCCCGACTCGCGGCATTTCATCGGCATCAAACTGACGTCCGACGAGGTGCACGGCGTGCTCACCGACTTGCGGGCTCAGGTGCTCGCGCTCGAAATCGCCGCGATCGACGACCGCAGTCCGGAGGGCGTCGCCGATCGCGTGGCCGACGTCGTCAGACGGCTCGTGCGGCAGGTGTCGAGCGTCACCAGCATCGGCGTGTCGGCCGGCGGCCTCGTCGACGACGCCGCGTCGCTCAAAGCGGCCGCCTACCTCGGCTGGGACAAGACGGTGCCGTTGGCACAGCTCGTCCGGGAGCGGACGGGGCTGCCCGTCGTGCTCGCCAACGACATCGAGGCCTGGGCGCAGGCCGAGCGCTGGTTCGGCGACGGGCGTAACAGCGACGATTTCGCCCTCGTCACGACGGGCGTCGGCATCGGCTATTGCGTGGTGACGCACGGGCAGGCGCCGTCCAGCGGCGACGTCGGCGTCGGGGTCGCCGGGCACATTCCGCTGGACCCGTTCGGGCCGTTGTGCCATGAGGGGCACCACGGGTGCGCCGAGGCGATGCTCACGAGTGACGCGATCTGTGCGGCGGTGAGCGTCGGGCTCGGCCGGGCCGTCGGCTACGCGGAGGCGTTGCAGTTGGCGCGGGACGGCGATCCGGTGGCGGCGCAGGTGGTGCTCGCGTCGGCCCGCGCGTACGGGCGGCTGCTCGCGCTCATCGCGAACCTCACCTTCGTGTCGCTGATCATCGTGTCAGGCGAAGGCGTGGGCCTCGCGCTCGACTGGGAACGCGTCGTGCGCGAGGAGTTCCAGCGCGGGCGGCACGCGATGGCGAGCTCTGTGCGTCTGCTGTTCAAAGACGCGCCGTTCACCGAGTGGGCGCGCGGCGCGGCCGTCGTCGCGATCCAGACGCACGTCCTGGGGCGTTGAGCAGCGGGGCTGCTCGACCGGCAACGTCAGAAGGCCCGGCGTCCCACGAGTGGACGCCGGGCCTTCCGTTGGTGCCAGACGACTAGCTGATGCGCAGTTGCGACTCTTCTGAGAACACGTGGATCCCTGCCGGATCGAGGGCGTTCATGCGGATCGCCGTGCCGCGCTGTGGCGGCGTGCGGCCAGCCATGCGGGCGGTGATCTGCGGAGCCGTGAGCTGCTCTTCGGCGGAAAGCCCCGAGAGCGTCCCGTAGATGTAGCCGTCGGCGCCGAGTTCCTCGACGACGTTGACGTCGATGCTGATGCCCTGGTCGGCGATCACAAGGTTTTCGGGACGAATGCCGATCACGGCGTTCTTCTCGCCCTCGGCCTTCGCCAGCACCTCGCGGGCCACCGGCACCACGTAGTCACCGATCTGGACGCCGCCCTCGACGATCGTGCCAGGCATGAGGTTCATGGCCGGAGAGCCGATGAAGCCGGCGACGAAGAGGTTGACCGGTGCGTCGTAGAGGGTCAACGGGCTGTCGACCTGCTGCAGGATGCCATCCTTCAGCACGGCAACGCGGTCGCCCATCGTCATGGCCTCGATCTGGTCGTGGGTGACGTAGACGGTCGTGACGCCGAGGCGTTGCTGCAGCGCGGCGATCTGGGTACGTGTGCTCACACGCAGCTTCGCGTCCAAGTTCGACAGCGGCTCGTCCATCAGGAAGACGTGCGGCTGGCGGACGATCGCGCGGCCCATGGCGACGCGCTGACGCTGACCACCGGAGAGCGCCTTCGGCTTGCGGGAGAGGAACTCCTCCAGGCCGAGCAGCTTGGCCGCCTCCAGCACGCGCTGATCACGTTCGGTCTTCGGCACGCCGGCCATCTTCAGGGCGAAGCCCATGTTGTCGGCCACCGTCATGTGCGGGTACAGAGCGTAGTTCTGGAAGACCATCGCGATGTCGCGGTCTTTCGGCGGAAGATCGGTGACGTCACGTTCGCCGATGTAGATCGAGCCGAAGTTCACCTCTTCGAGGCCGGCGAGCATGCGCAGCGACGTCGACTTGCCACAACCCGACGGGCCGACGAGCACCATGAACTCGCCATCGCCGATTTCCAGATTGAGCTTCTCGACGGCCGGATGATCCGAGCCGGGATAGATGCGCGTCGCTTCTTTGTATGTGACAGAGGCCATACCACCTCATCCTTTCCACGGGCAGGTACGTGCCCGACGATCCGTTGTGGAACCAGCGAACGCCCCTCCGCGTTTGCCGGCATCTAGTGTGGCACATCTGGTGATGCTTGTCAGTAATAATGCTGCTCGACCGACAGCCGGTAGTCTCGTCTTCGTGGCAGACGAACCTACGAGCGGCGAGAACCCGTCGTCGGACCATGTTGACGCGTCCGAATGGTGGGATGACCCGTCGCTTCCGTGGCGGCACAAGCCGACGAAAACCGACATCGCGTGTTTCACGTGGATCGGTGTCGCTGCTGTGTATTCGATCGTCATGTTGCCGTTGCGGCCGACGCTGCTCGCGTTGGCGCCCCAGGTGTTCGGCGCGATGGGGCATTACACCGGCATGATCATGACGGGTGCGCTGGCGGCCACCGGTGATCGTTGGTGGCCGCTGGTGTGGGCCATCGGTTGCCTTGGTTTCGTGAAATTCGACTGGATCTATTGGTGGGCCGGGAAGCTGTGGGGCCGCAACCTCATTGAGGTGTGGTCGGGCAAGTCGGAGCGGGCCAGACGCCGCAACGACCGGGCTGAACGGTTCGCTCGCAAATACGAGACGCTGGCGCTCATCGTTGCGATGCTGCCGATCCCGCTGCCGAGCGGCGTCATTTTCGTCGTGCTCGGTGCCGCTGGCACGTCCCTGCGCAAGTTCTTGGCGATCGTGATCACGGCGTCCGTGGTGTTCACCGGCGGCTACATCGCGCTCGGCTACGCCATCGGCGCGCCGGCGGTGCAACTCGTCGCCACGTACAGCAAGTGGCTGCTGTGGGCGTCCGTCGCGATCCTGGTCGGCATGATCGTCTGGTGGTGGTGGCAGGGCCGCAAGCCAGAGGCCGGCGGGCCCAAACCGGGCGTCGACGACCCGGCGGCGCACGACTGACCGGGTGGGGCCGGGCGTTTCGCCGTGGTCGCCGAGAAGGGTCGTCCACCGGCGGACGGTTGCGACGGCGCGTCGCCCGTCGATGAGACAGGCGACGAAAACTGTCTGCGCCGGGCAGACCAACGAGTCTGACCGCTCGGTCATGGTGATGGCACGTCGTCAAAGGAGCCACCATGTGGTCAACCCATCGTCTGCCTGGCCGGATCGCCCTTACCGTGGGGCTCGTGTCTCTCGTCGCCGGGACGGCCGTCGTCCTGACCGGCTGCACGGCTGATCCGCGCATCGCTCTCATCGAGAAGGAAGTCGTGGACCAGGCGGTCCAGACCGTGCCCGATCTCGTCGGTTTACGAGTGGGCGATGTCGCCGCCGCCCTGAAAGAGGCCGGCGATTCCTCTCGTGTGATGGTCCCGGTTTTGGCCCCCGACTTCAGCACGGCCGACGGCGGGCCGACCGCCGCCGCCGACACCGGGACTCCACCGGCGACCGGCAGCGAGTCCGTGGTGCGCGCCTTGGCGCCGACCGGCGCCGCCGCCTGGAGCGACTGGCTCCTGGCGAACCCGGATTCGGTCGACTACGTCGAGACCCGGATCCCGGTGACCGTCGTCGGCGATGGGGACGACACGTCCGTGGACGTCGACGCCGATGCCATCAAGGCGTTCGGGAAAGAGCTCCAGAAGGTCAACACCGAGTTGTTCGCGCGAACGGTCGAGGCGTCGGCCGCCTGGAAACGCGCGATGGTGACGCTCGCGCCTGACTTCGTGCCGGAGGTCACCGGCCTGTCGTATCGGGATCGATCCCTGGCGAAGGTCCAGGTGACTGGGGTCGATGTGGCGACAGGGCAGGTCCAGGCGACGATCACCTATCCAGACGCCCGTGAGGTCGACAAGTATCGGGCGCAGCAGGCGATCAAGACCTACGGGACCAAGAAGATCTGGGGCGCCGTGTCGCGGGAGGCCTTCGAAGCGGTCATGGGCCAGATGACCGTGTCCGCCGCCGATGTCGAGGCGTCACAGACCGTCGCGGTTTCCGTCCTCCTTGAGCGCTGCACCGCCGTCGGCAGGGCCGACGTGCCCGCCTGTGCCGGAAAGGAGACGGCCCACCCAGACGTCACAGACGCGAACTCCTCGGCGGTCCAATGCAATCCGCTGAGGCCTGTCTTCGACTGCCTCGAAGAGCTGGCTCGTTCGACCTACACCAAGGCGGTGGAGGGCAGCTTCACGGCGCCGTCAGGCGTCGAGCAGGCGCGAGCAGCGGCCGTCGACACGGGCATCAAGGCGCTTGGCAAGCAGGTGATCAAGAAGCAGGCGCGGCCAGGCACGAAGATCCTCAAGGGTGGCAAGTCTGGCGTGTCCGTGACGATCAACACGGGTTCGGGCTCCGACCGGCACGTCACGTTCTTCAAGTGGAAATCCTCGAAGATCGTCGCGTCCGCCTTCATCAGGGCCGGAAAGTCGTTGACCATGCGCGTCCCGGTCGGCAGCTATCGACTGGTGTACGCCGAAGGTTCCAGTTGGTATGGCTCCAGGTATTCGTTCGGGCCGGCCGGCTCCTACCAGCAGTTCAAGGAGACGTGGGACGCGTCCGGTCCGATGAAGGTCGTCCTTCGAGGCAACCATCGCTACACCGTCACCATCGAAGGCGCTTCGAGCGGCGGGGGCGGGGGCCTCGCGTCGGGCCAGACGGACAATCCGTTCGACCAGTAGGCCATGGGCCGTCATCGTGGAGACCAAGGGGTGAAGACATGTCGACGTGGACAGACATCGAGCTGGCACGGGCCGCCCTGGCCGACCCGGCGTTGCCTCCCGCCGAACTCGCGCCGATCGCCGCCGCTTTCCCGCAGTTGTGGCCTCAGGTGGCGGCCCATCCCGCCATCTATCCCGAGCTGCGCGCCTGGCTGGTGCAGCAGGGGGTGCCGGCGGCCGCCCCGAGCCCATCGCCTGGCGCGGTTGGTCCCGCCGGGCCGGGTGGGCCGGGCGGGTCGGCGTCGCCGTGGGGCGCTCGTGGGTTCACGCAACCACAAGGCCCGCTGTCGGACGGGGCTCCTGGGACGGCGCTGGGCGCCAAACCGCCACGCAAGAACGTGCTGCGAGTGGTGTTGGTGGTCACCGCAGTCGTCGTGCTGGTGGCGGCCGCTGTTGCCGTGGGCTGGACGGTTACGCGGCCAAGCAACGACAGGCCGGTGGCGTCGCGCACGATCGCCGTCGCCGATCCCACGAGTGACCGGTCGGCCCCCGCCGCGTCCCGTCCGTCCGCGAAACCGCCGGCCGTCACACGGTCGGCGGTGGCCACGCCTGAGCGGCCGTCCAACGGCACAGTGGCCGTCCTGCCCAGCACGACGCCGGTGCCGATCAAGGCTGGCGAGGCCCTCTTCCGGGGGACGGTCGACAAATCCGGCATCACGGTGGAGGTCGGCTTCATCCGGTCGTCGGACGGGCGGTCCATCCATTCGGCGACTCTGGCGCTGAGCGGCGACACGTTGCAGGACGAGTATGGCGCGACGCGCGTCACGCACTTTTCGTCGGGGTTGGCCACGGTCGTCGACGGCCGGGCGACGGTGCCCCTCACCGGCGACCTGAAGCTGAGCCTTGAGATCACCGGAGACAGCGCGCACTGCGTTGTGCCGTACGACTACACCCTCGGCGGATTCGCCAACGTTCCCAAGAAAGAACTGGACTTGGGCGATGTCGAACTCACCTTGGCCACTGTTTAGTGTGCCTAAACTCTGAGCTGCCCGCAGGGCGGTGTCTGCTTGCGGCGCCAAAGCCGACAGCGGTTTGAACGTCAGGCGAGGGGAAGGGCTTGGTCGCCCGTCCCGTCCGCCTTGACCATGCGGATGGGTCCGTCCAGGCCGCCTTGCTGATAGAAGACCCACTCGCCGGCGACGCAGAAGAAACCGGTGTTGCCGGGAACCAACGTCGTCACCGCCCCGCCGGGGGCGACGAGGTCGAGTTCGAGGTTGTCGGGTGACATCCCGAAGACGCCCTGGTCGGTGGCGACCATGAAGTCGAGGCTCTGATCGGTCACCGCTTCTTCCAAGCCGGTGGCGAGGTCGATGCGGTGCGTCGCGTACGAGAGGTTCTCGTGATGCGTGTAGTAGAGGAAGCCGCCCCACACGGTGCTCCAGTTCGCGTGCGACCGCTTCAGGTCGTACGTGCGCCCGGTCGCCAGCTCGCGCATCGTCAACTCGGCGTCGTCGCCCTGGGAGAAGAACTCCCAGCCGTCGCTCACCTGTCGGTAGAGCGCCCCAGAGACGTCATCCGCTTGGGCGCGGTCGTGGCCGTCGAGGGTGGAGAGGTGGAGGGACAGCCCGTCGAGCGCGTCGTCGTAGAGCAGCTTCCCGCCGTCGATGTAGAGGTTCTCTCCTGGCGTGTTGAACAGCTCGCTCGGCTTGGCCGCGTCCGGGTTCATGCGCATGACGGCGTCCCCGATGCGGAAGTAGAGCAGCCCGTCGAAGTAGTTGAGGGCGCGGGCGCCGGGAGCTGACAGCGTCCGGACGTAGGCGCCCTGGGGGTCGAGCATCACGATGCCCGTCCCGGTGGCGACGAACAACGCCCCGTCGTCGCCACCGACCGCGAAGCCGCCGTTGCTGAGGTTCCCCGAATAGTTGCCGCCGCCCTGATACTGCCCAGACGGCGGTGGTGGCAGCATCGGCCAGGCGAAGGAGGACGGGTCCGTGCCCGGCGACTGGCCGGCGCTAGTCTGCCGGGGCGTGGTGACGCTGGCCGCCGCCGACTGGGCCGACGGACCGGCGAGGCCCGGCTGCCCGCCGGCGGAGGGGGCGCTCGTGGACAGGTGGACGAGCGCCACGGTGGCGACCGCCACGGCGATCACGCCGGCGCCCGCGACGGCAAGGATCCCCCGGCGTCTCCTTGGCTTGCCGAGCCGGTCGAGCTTGCGGATGACCTGCTCGACGGACTGCGGCCGCTTGGCCGGGTCGAAGGCGATGCACTTGTCGATCAGGTCACGCCAGCCCGCGTTGGGGACACGCGTCGCGAGATCGTGCCTGTCTGGGTTGCCGGTGAGGAGGTAGATCATCACAATGCCGAGCGCGTAGATGTCGGTCTGCGGGGTCGACTGCGAGTAGCCGTATTGCTCCGGCGGCGCGTACGGCATGGTGCCGGCGGACGCCGTGTCGGAGCGGTCGCCCGGCTTCAAGGTGCGGGCGATGCCGAAATCGGTCAGGCCGATTGAGCCGTCCGGTCGGCTGATGATGTTGTGCGGTTTGATGTCGCGGTGGATGACCGGCGGGTGCTGGCGATGGAGGTAGCCGAGGATCGACGCCACCTGGCGAACGATGTCGCGCACCCGCTCCGTCGGCAGGGGCTGTTGCCCGACGAGTTCGTCGAGCGGCACGCCAGGGAAATATTCACGCGCGATGAAGCTGCGCCCGTTTTCGATACGGCTGTCGAAGGCTTTGGGAATGCCCGGATGGTCCAGTTTCGAGAGCACGTCCCATTCCGCGTCGGCGCGATCAGGGGAGCCCTCGCGGGTCGAGCGCAGGATCACAGCGGTCCCGCTGGCTCGGTCGCGCGCGAGGTACACCTCTTTGCCGTGCGACGATTTGAGGCATTGCTCAAGCTCGAAAGCGTCGAGCCATTGCGCTGGCCATCGGCCTGACGCTTTTCGGTTGAGGGTCTCGTGGTAGTCGCGAAGGAAGTTTTCTGCGTCGGTCATGCGGGAACCTCCAGCCTCGCCGAGAACCGCGCAATTCTGCTGCGTTCACCGGACGGATGTTGAGAATCTCACTTGAAGCGCATATCTTACGTCACACAGCACACGAAGAGGTCCGCTGCAAGCAGACAAGGAACCATGCGATGCTCGGTCGTGAACTTGATTCAGATCGGATGCTGAATCGCCTCAAACAGGACTCCTTCCCGCATGACAGCACGGCGGGCGTGAGTTTCATGAACGAGTCTGTGCGCGACTTTTTCGATGACCTCTTCCGGACGTTGCACGTGACGAGGGCTGACGTCATCCGGGACGCCTGCATCTCGCGCACCTATGGCTACCAGATCCTCGATGGCTCACGCATGGGCGCCCGTGATTACTACCTGAGCGTGGCCATCGCGATGAAACTCGACCTGCGGACCACGCAACGCATGCTCGCCGTCACCTGCCGGGGTGGCCTCTATCCGCTGTCGAAACGCGACGCGGCCGTCATCTTCGCGCTCAACCACGGCTACGACAACGCCAGGACGTGGAAGCTGATGACCGACCTGGGCCTGAAGCCGCTGGAGACCAACGTCGAGTGACGTCTGCCCCGCGCGTCCCGGGCCAGCCACCACTGGAGGGGCCCTGGACGGCGGTGGCCCAGCGCCGACCCGGCGGTGGCTCGTCACGCGAGCCAGACCCAACGGCGGGCAGGCGTGACCGGGCGCCGCGGCGCCGCGTGGCGTTCATCCGCGTCCACCCGTATGCTTGGCGTGCTGCCTCCCTAGCTCATCTGGTAGAGCGACGCACTTGTAATGCGTAGGTGGCCGGTTCGAGTCCGGCGGGAGGCTCTGTCGGAAGCCCGCGGGCGCCGGGCGCTAGGCTCCTCATCGTGATCAAGTACTTGGGCAGCAAACGGACGTTGTTGCCGGTGCTAGGAATGATCGCAGCCAAGTCGGGGCTGTCCCAGGCCGTCGACCTGTTCACCGGGACGACCCGGGTGGCGCAGGAACTCAAACGGCGTGGCTTGACCGTTCTGGCGAACGATGTCGCCACCTACTCGGACGTGTTGGCGCAGTGTTACATCGCGACGGACGCCAGTGTCGTCGATCTGGGGGAGCTTCGCGTGGCGTTGGCCCGGTTGCAGCAGTTGCCGGGCAAGAGGGGATATTTCACCAAGACCTTTTGCGAGGATTCCCGTTATTTTCAGCCGAAGAACGGCATGCGGGTGGACGCGATCCGTGACGCGATCGAGGCGGACTATTCCGATTCGTGGATGCGCCCGATCTTGTTGACGAGTCTCATGCTGGCCGCCGACCGGGTGGATTCGACCACCGGCGTGCAGATGGCCTACCTGAAACAGTGGGCGCCGCGGTCCTACAACGACCTGGATTTGCGGCTGCCGGAGCTTATTCCGGGCGCCGGGGAAACGTCTCGGCGCGACGCGTTCGAGGTGGTCAGCCAACGACCGCCGACCGGTTTGATGTATCTGGACCCGCCCTACAACCAGCACCGCTATTTCACGAATTATCACATCTGGGAAACCTTGATGCGCTGGGACCACCCGGAGACGTACGGCGTGGCCCGCAAGCGTGTCGACTCGCGCGATCCGTCGACCAAGAGCGTTTACAACAAGAAGCGCGCGATGCCCGCCGAATTGCATCGTGTCATCGCGGCGGCCAAGGCCGAGCTGCTCGTGGTCTCCTACAACAACGAGTCGTGGATCAGCCCTGACGAGATGATGGCGTGGTTGCGCGAGGCCGGCTACGAGGACGTGCGGCTGCTGGCCTTCGACTACAAGCGTTACGTCGGCGCTCAGATCGGCATTTACAACCCGTCGGGTGAGAAGGTCGGCGAAGTCAGCCATGTGCGCAACCTTGAGTACTTGTTCGTCGCTGGCCCGACGGACATGGTCGAAGACTGCGCGGCCTGCGTCGAAGGCGGTCGGGCCGCCTGACTCGCCGCCATCAGCGTTGCTAGGATGCTGCAGCAAGTAGCCCGGTGGCTTGGCCTCGGGCTATCTCTATGAAACAAAGGCGGAAGAATGCCTGGAATCGTCGTCGTCGGTGCTCAATGGGGTGACGAGGGCAAAGGCAAGGCCACAGACCAACTCGGCGAGCGGGTGGACTTCACCGTCCGGTATTCGGGCGGCAACAACGCGGGCCACACGCTCGTCGTCAACGGCGAGACCTATGCCTTGCACCTGCTGCCGTCGGGCATCTTGAACAAGACGGGCGTCCCCGTCATCGGCAACGGCGTCGTCGTCGACCTCGACGTGTTGTTCGAGGAGATCGACGGCCTGGCGGCGCGCGGCGTCGACACGTCCAAGCTGCTCGTGTCCGCGAACGCGCACGTCCTCGCCCCCTACCACCGCGTGCTCGACAAGGTGACGGAACGTTTCCTCGGCAACCGCCGCATCGGCACGACGGGACGCGGCATCGGGCCGGCGTATTCCGACAAGGTCAACCGGTTGGGCATCCGCGTCCAGGACCTGTTCGACGAGTCGATCCTGCGTCAGAAGGTCGCGGCGTCGCTGGAGCAGAAGAACCAGCTCCTGCTCAAGGTCTACAACCGCCCGGCCATCGATCCGGACGAGGTCGCCGACCACCTGCTGAGCTTCACAAAGCGCCTGCGGCCGATGGTGGCGGATGTCTCCCGCGTGCTCAACGAGGCGCTCGACCGGGGTGACGTCGTGCTGTTCGAAGGCGCCCAGGCCCACCACCTCGACATCGACCACGGCACCTACCCGTACGTCACGTCGTCCAACCCCATCGCGGCGGGGGCCTGCATCGGCGCGGGGGTGGGGCCGCGCCGCATCGACCGCGCCATCGGCATCGCCAAGGCCTACACCACCCGTGTGGGCGAGGGGCCGTTCCCGACGGAGCTGCTCGACGCCGACGGCGAGTGGCTGCGTGCCCAAGGCCACGAGTTCGGCACGACCACCGGTCGGCCACGCCGCTGCGGCTGGTTCGACGCCCTGGTGGTGGAGGCCGCGGCCAGCGTCAACGGTTTCACCGACCTGTTCCTCACCAAGCTCGACACGTTGACCGGACGCGACACGATCCCGGTCTGCGTGGCCTATGACGTGAACGGCGAGCGGACGGATCGGCTGCCGATGACCCAGACCGACTTCCACCACGCCGTGCCGGTCTACGAGTACCTCGACGGCTGGGATGAGGACATCTCGGGCTGCCGCGAGTTCGGTGATCTGCCGCATGCCGCCCAGGCCTACGTCCGTCGTCTGGAGGAACTGGTCGGCACCCGCATCTCCGGCATCGGCGTCGGCCCCGACCGCGAGCAGGTCGTCATGGTGCACGACCTGCTGTGAGGCGTGCTGTCGCCCGATAGGATCACTGGCATGGCGATGACGGTGCTGGTGATTGGCAATGGCGGACGAGAACACGCGCTCGCGTGGGCGCTGAACAACGATCCGGCTGTGAGCGCCGTCCACATCGCACCAGGCAACCCTGGGACCGGGCTGGTGGGCACAAACCACGACGTCGACATGAGCGACGGCGCGGCCGTCGCGTCGCTCGCGGTGTCGGTGGGGGCGGATCTCGTCGTCATCGGGCCCGAAGCGCCGCTGATGGCCGGCGTCGCGGACGCGGTGCGGGCCGCCGGCGTGCCGGTGTTCGGGCCGGACGCCGCGGCGGCGCGCCTGGAAGGCAGCAAGGCCTTCGCCAAGGACGTGATGGCGGCCGCCGGCGTGCCGACGGCCCGCGCTCGGGTGTGTCGGACCGCCGCCGAGGCGGCCGCCGCCCTGGACGAGTTCGGCGCGCCATTCGTGGTGAAGGACGACGGCCTCGCGGCCGGCAAAGGCGTGGTCGTCACATCTGATCGCGACGAGGCGCTCGCCCACGCCCGGGCGTGCGAGGTGGTGTTGGTCGAGGAATACCTCGACGGCCCCGAGGTCAGCCTGTTCGCGTTGAGCGACGGCCACCATGTGCTGCCGTTCGAGCCGGCCCAGGACTTCAAGCGGGTGGGCGACGGCGACACCGGCCCGAATACGGGCGGCATGGGGGCGTACACGCCGCTGCCGTGGCTGCCGGACGGCTTCGCCGACGAGGTGGCGCGGACCGTGATCCAGCCGGTCGTCGACGAGCTGGCTCGGCGCGGCACGCCCTTCGTGGGGCTGGTGTACGCCGGGCTCGCGCTGACGTCCCGCGGGGTGCGGGTCGTGGAGTTCAACGCTCGCTTCGGCGATCCGGAGACGCAGCCGCTGTTGACCAGGCTGGCGACCCCGCTCGGCGAAGTGCTGCTGGCGTCGGCCACTGGGCAGTTGGGCGGCCATCCGCCGCTGCGGTGGCGTCCGGAGGCGGCGGTCGCGGTCGTCGTCGCCGCTCGGGGCTACCCCGGCAAGCCGCAGACCGGCGTCGCCATCAAGGGCGCTGACATGCCGGGCGTCTTCCAAGCTGGCACGGCCTGGGACTCGCACGGCCAGTTGGTGACGGCCGGCGGCCGGGTGCTGGCCGTCGTCGGGACGGGGGGCGACCTGGCCGCCGCCCGTCGGGACGCCTACGCGAAGGCCGGCCGCATCCAGATCGAGGGCGGCTTCACCCGGTCCGACATCGCGCTACGGGCGGCGAACGGCGACATCGCCTGGTGACCGCCTGGCGCCAACGCCGCCTGCCGCACGGCTTGGCGGCGTGATCGCCTCTGGTCACGTGGGGACGGGTGGCCTTGCCGCCACGATTGGCGGACACGGGTCGGTCTGGCGGCATCCCGCGACGTTCTTGTTTTGATAGTGGGCGAGCCTGTGTCCGGAGGCCGTCGGCGCGTGTCCGGTTCACCCAGGCTCGGGCTGCTGCGCTGAAGGCGTGTTGTCAGCCGCTCCGGCCTTCTGGTCGCTACACGTCCCGCCGACGGAAGACGAGCCAGCCGGCGCCGACGCAGACGACGAACAAAACGCCGAGCAGGCCCGCCGCTTGTCCCCGCGTCACCTGGTCGGTGATGACCTGGCAGTCGTAGGCGCCGGTGACGTCGTTGGGGCCGCACGCCATGTAGGTGTATCCCCAGCCATCGTTGATGAACGCCTGCATGGACAGGCTCAGCAGGAAGCGCTGGAGCTGCCCGATGAGGTTGGCGAGGATCTGTTCGACCACGATCAGGTAGCCGATGGCCAAGCCGATGACGCCGAGTGACCGCCGGATGATGAATGTCAGCGCGCCCGACGCCATGCTCGCGGCCGTGACCAACGCCACTGCGAACCCGATGTGCGGCAACCCGGTGTTCAGCCAGAAGTCGGGCGACAGGGCGACCGTCCCCTGGTTGTGGCCGACGACCAGGGCCGCGCCGGCGAGCGTGACGGCGCTGGCCAGGAGCGACAAAACGGCGCCCGCGACGCCGCACGCGACGAGCTTCGACCAGTACACCACCGTGCGACGCGGTTCGAACGTCAGCCAGGTCGCGATGTTGCCGGACGTGAACTCGGCGGCGATGAACGTGGTCGCGAGGATCAGGGCGAGCAGACAGGCCAGCAACGGGGCATAGCTGCTCAGCGCGTCGGACCAGAGGTCCTCCACAGTGGGCGGCGTCCACGTGTAGTCGCGTTCGTGGGGCATGAGTCCGTCGGGCGTGCAGTCCTGTGGATAGGCCGGATCTTGCTGGTTGGCGGCTTGGCAGTCGCTGATGTAGGTCGCGGAGTTGGCCTGCCAGTCCTTCAGCGCCTCCTGGTAGCTCTGCGCCATGACGGCCCGGTCCTCAGCCGACGGGGGGGCGGTGGTGGACAGCCAGGCGAAGGACAGCAGGCCGATGACGAGCACCAGCGCGGCCGTCACCCACCAAGTCGACTTGCGGTGGACGAGCCGATTGAGTTCACAGCCGATCGCTCTCATCGCCGGGCCTCCTTGGTCGAAGCGTGCTCGATCGCCCGTCTGGCCGTAGCCGATCTGGCGGTGCCGCCACCGCTGTGGCGCGGGCCGGACATCTCGCCCACGGCGACCGACTCCGTCAGGCCGAGGAAAGCCTCTTCGAGGCTGGAGCGCCGCAACTGGAGGTGTGAGACGTAGACGCCTCTCCCGGCGAGGTAGCGGTTGAGCTGGTCGGCCGGCGGCGGGTCGTCGACGAGCAGGAGGCCGTTGTCGAGCGTGACGCTCAGGCCGGTGCCGCTCAGCAGCTCGCGAACGGCGCTGGCGTCGGTCACTCCCACCTCAAGGACTTGCCGCTGGCTCGCCCGGATGGAGTCGATGGTGCCCTCGGCCACGGTCCTGCCCCGGCCGATGATGGTGACCGTGTCCGCGAACTGCTCGACCTCGGACAGGATGTGTGAACTGACGAGGACGGTGTGCCCGCTGGCGCCAAGCCCCCGGATCGTTTCGCGGATCTCGTGGATGCCCTGCGGGTCGAGGCCGTTCGTCGGCTCGTCGAAGATGAGGATCTCCGGGTCTTTGAGGAGGGCGGCGGCGATCGCCAAGCGTTGCTTCATGCCGAGCGAATACGTCTTGAAGAGGTCGTCGGCCCGGTCGAGCAGGTGGGTGCGGGTCAACGCCTCGTCCACCTGAGAGCGGGCGGCCCCGATGACCCCGGCGAGCAATTCGAGGTTCCGGCGGGCGGAAAAGGCGTCGAAGAAGTGGGGGCTCTCGACGATGACCCCGACGTTCCGCAGCGCCTCCGGCAGCTCGCGGGGAACGGGATGGCCAAGGACCGTCGCCGTCCCCTCATCGGCCCGCGCCAAGCCGACGAGGATGCGCAGCGTAGTGGTTTTGCCGGCGCCGTTGGGGCCGAGGAAGCCGTGGACGCCGCCGCGCGGCACTGCCATGTCTAAGGAGTCGACGGCCGCTTTGCGCCCGCCTCGCGTGTGGAACGTCTTCGTCAGCCCGTGGGTCTGGATGGCATAGTCCATGTGTAGCCCTTCGCTCGTGAGCGTCAAGTCGCGGTGACGGCCCTGTCTTGGAGGGAAACCTACCAGTCGTGCACAAGTGGCTTTCCAGATTGGTAGGTCAAGCAGACAGGAGGCTGACAAAAATTACCTAGCGCGCCACCAGGCGCTGCGGACGAGCGGTCAGGTGCGGCTGGTGGCTAGGCGGGGAAGGCGGCGGGGGCGTCGTCGCCGGGCGAGGCCGTCACAGTCCTTGTTCCCGCAGGCCGTTCACCAGTTGGACGTAGAACTCGCACACGTCGAAGTCGCCGATGTCGCGGCGCATGAGGTCGATCATGTCGGCGTGGGAGATGCCCTGGCCGCCCGTGGGGCGGATGGTGCCGAGGTAGTGGCCCCACGGCATCGACGTCGTCGCGACCAGGCCGTCGTTGTCGCCGTCGATCGGGGCGATGATCGAGTAGCCGAGGTTGAGCGGGAACGGCGCGGCCGCGCGCGACGCCATCTGCGAGCCGCTGCTGAAGTAGGCGACGCCGGGGGCGTCGGGCATGAGCGCGTTCAGCCGAGCGCACTCGGTGTCGGTCAGGTCGGCGACGCTGGCGAGGAAGGCCGGGTCGGCGTCGCCGAGCTTGGTGAAGAGGGCGTCGGAGGCGTTGCCGATCATGGTCTGGGCCTGCTGGGGGATGGTCTCCATGAGCTGGCGGGCGAAATTGCAGCCCCGGTGGGGCGTGTTGATGGTCGTCAGTGAGGCCACTTTGTCAGCCAGGCCGAGCTGGCTGATCGCCCAACGGGCGTCGAGCCCGCCTTTCGAGTGGGCGATGATGTTGACCTTGCCCGTGAGAGCGGCGGCCTGCGTGATCGCCTGGGCGAGCTGCGCGCCGCAATCGGCGACCGGCCGCGAGGCGTCCTGGTTGCCGTAGAAGATCGTCGCGCCGTTGGCGGTGAGCGTGCCGGGGACGCGTCCCCAGTAGTTGAACGCCGACCAGTCGCGGAAGAAGACGCCGTGGACGAGCAGCAAAGGGTGGCGGGTGTGGCAGATCTGCTGGGGCAGACGGGCGCGGTCGCGACGAAGGCGGTACACCGCCACATCGGCCTCGCGGGCGGCGGTGCTGCCGGCCTGGCCCAGCAGGATGAGCGTGACTGGTGGCAGCCACCAGAACACGGCGATGAGGATCTTGCGGATCAGGCTGATCTGGGTCGAGCCGACGCAGAGGCGGATGTAGCCGTTGAGGGCGAGCACGACGGTGGCGCTGATGCCAACGATGAGCATCACGCCCAAAAGGAACGATTGCCACAGGAAGCCGAAGCGTGCCGGGTTCGCGGCGATGCTCGTGGACAGCCAGATCCACCAGATGATGTTGATGAGGGCGCAGACGCCGGCGGCGAGCAGCAACTCGTAGCCGTCCAGCAGGGCGCGGAGGCGGGGCGGCTCGTCGCCGTGCCAGCGCCAGCGCGGGCAGATCATGAGCCAGATGAAGGACGCGGTGACGACGAGGATGACCGCTGCGACGACGAGGGCACCGCGGTTGGTCGTCGGGAAGCTGGCGACGATCCACACGCCGTTCGTAGCTGCCAGCAAGAGGAGCCAGGTCGTGGCGCGGCGCAGGTAGCGGAGGAGGCGGTGGCGGGTTGGCGCGCCCTGTCCGGATGCGACCGGCGTCGGACCGTTCGCCTCCCGAACGGTCCCGCTCCCCACGCTGCACGATACCATCGTCCTAGAGGAAAACGTTTCCCTGTTCCGGACACCGGACGTCGTCGTCCGGTTTTCCGGCTTGGCGCCGAAATGGACACGCATGGAAACGCCGGGACCGCCCGACCGTTCCGAACTCTCCGCACCGTTCTCCGGCGCGATCACGCTCGGCGCGTTCCTCAAACGGAACACGTACCGTGACCCCGTGCCCGGCGGGAAAACGTCGGGAGAAATGGGAGCGGAGGCTCCGGACCGTATTGCCCGCGCGTTTTCCTTCCGTATCAGCCGTAATCTCCCC
>QMCE01000041.1_pt1 | contig 55955 bp, 38 predicted proteins | sample 1821851 | NCBI WGS metagenome assembly QMCE01 (sample SAMN09453174, study PRJNA476694) | Termite gut metagenome, whole genome shotgun sequencing project. | isolation source: worker | host: Odontotermes sp. | place: South Africa:Pretoria | collected 2016-01-28
ACGTTCTTTCGGAAACGATTGATAATCAATAGAGATTCGGCGGGGTTCGATATTCGTTTTCCGCTCCAAAACGGGAGGTCTGAGAAATCAGGCCTCTTTTCTTTTGTAAGTCAGCAACTTACGGCGGTCTGGTCGGTAATGCGAATCTTGCAGGTAACGATTTGGCGAAAGTGCGCTTTCGTTCGTTTGCTTCGTCTTTCTTGACGATTGACTCTTTTACAAAACTATAGGCTACCGACTGCTCGTCTGGAGTCTTCGAGAATGCCAAGTTCATCAATTCGTTCTGATAAGTAGAGCGTAATGAAAGATCTCGAAATAGCCGTTCCGTCGCAACCGTTGGACGCCATTCGCACATTGATTAATCTGCACATGAAGCGCAACACAATTCACGCACGTGGCCACGGTGGTTTGCGGGGATTTTCCCCTCTTTTGTACCCTGCGGGGCGGCCGGGCCTCCGCAGGGTGAACGAGTGCTGAGTCATATCAGGAGGGTAACCGCACCCGAAGTGGTTGTCCGTTATTCTGCGACGGGACGCATGGAGCTGCCGTTGTTTCGGCTGAATTCATAGCTCGGCCCATGGACATAACCCACATAGGAGAAGCGCAACCAGTAGGCATCATTCATGGTTGCGGGTAGCGCCGTCCAATAGACACCCACTTCACCAACGCTAACCAACTTCCCTGTGTCCCGGCCGCCGCGTTCACCGCTGGCGGGAAAGAATGAAGTGCCGTCGCCCGCCTGACCGGAACCGAACGTTACGCCCGAATTACTGATTGCCAAGCTATTCGTCCACTTCGGACATGAGGTCGGGAAATTACTCCAGGCGTCGGGCACCGGTACCTTGTAGCCCACCGGACTGGGGTCGTAGATGGTTTTGACACTTTGGTAATCCTGTTGGTTCGCTTCGCCCTCGATGTAGTTGTCAGCATCCCACAGGTTGTTGTAGCTGTATCTGTTGGACGAATCGGTTATCCAGTTGCCGGCGGTGAAAACCACATACGGTTCCTGAATCGCATTGCCCAACGTCGTGCGGCCGTATTTTGCGACATAACGTACCATGTCGGGATCCGCCTCGACGTTGATGTAATCCGGACCCCAGAAGACAGGCTTGATAATGGTTGCAACGTTCGAACCCAAATAATCATCCGCCAAGACGCGACCCGTGGTATGATAGATACCTCCGTTGGATGGTCTGAGCGGGTCTTTGCGGCCCCACATGTAGAACGGATTGTTTCCACGGGTTAGGTCGAGACGCTTCTCCTGCGTAACGTTAATGTATTGCGGCGGCGCGGGATCGCTTATACCGGTCTGAGTGATGCGAATGGTGACACTGCGCGGTTGGTCGAAATTCGCCCCCTCGCCATAACGGCCCTCTTTGCCCATCACCCAGCCCAGGTTGTGGTTCATCATGCGATACCGGGTCGGATTTCCCTCGGGATATTTGCCGGTCGTTTGGAATGTATTGGCCGCGATCGACGCATCGGCGTCGAAAATCGAGGGAAGGGTAACCCAGATGTGCCAGCTCCAAAGAATAGTCTGTCCCTGGCGAACCGCGACGATGGCGTTGCCCTGGCGAATGTTGGCATCCTTCACGTCGAAGACCAGATAGCCGCCCTCCAGTCCGATGCCGGTGATCAGATCGGGGCTGTCCTGCCAAACGAGGGTCGCATTGTCGGGCGCGGCGTGGGCGGAGATCCAGGGCGAGGAGATGTCGCCCGTGGTGGTGTTCGACGCCCCGCCGAGGTGGTTCTTGAACACTTTGAGCACGTCGTCCCTGGCGGCGGTCGTCTGTCCGGCGCTGGTAGAGTTATTGTAGGTGTAGGCCGATCTGTTATCCGCTCCGCCGACAAGCGCGTTGCCGTAGACGAGCGGCAGTTTGTAGCGTCCGGAAGTGTTGATCACGTAGCAGTTTGCCGTCGTCTCCGAGCCGTCGACGCCCGCGAGATTGTAACGCACGCTACCTGTCTCGTTGTTGACGGGAATGGCGCCGTTCGCCACCTTCAGCGTCTCGTCTTCTTCGCTGAAGATGACACCCGGCATGATCACGGCAGCAGCGGAGAGCTGTTTGTCCACACCTCCCGTACCAAGGCCGCCGTCCTGTGCGATGGTAAGCCAGTCGGGCCCGGGGTCGTCGAAGCCGTCGCCGTCGGTGTCGTAGGCGATCTCCCATGCCGCCGGATCACCGTTGACAAGGGTGCTGCTCACAGTGATGGTCCGGGCGCCTCCTCTGAAATCGTAAATCAATTCCGCAGGGCTGACGATAAGTTCGGGCACGGGAATGTGCGGGCCTTGCGTCACCTTGATCTTGTGCACAAGGCGCGAAGTGGCACTGCTTGCCGGATAGAGAGCAATGTGAACATACGCCGTGCGGGGATCGGCTGTCAGATTGGGATCGACTTTGAAGGGAAGGGGGAATCTTCCGGCCGCTCCACTCCTGACTATGGCGAAATTATTCCCGTCGGCGGCTTTTATCCAGTTCGCGCCGTCGATATATTCTATGCTCTGCGTGCGGCGCGTCTCCCAGCCTCTGTAATAGTTGCTGCTTACGTCGACCGAGACATCCCCGCCGACACCCGGTATTTCCAACTCATCGGTTTCGATGCCTATGTAATGCTGGCCGTTGAAGACCATGTTTTTGATGCCGCTCTGGTCGATGACATGCAGTGTGGTTTTCAGATTCGAAAGCGTACCCAGAGATCTCCGGGCATCGTTATTGTTCCCGTAGCCATCACCCGTTACGGCGGTGATATTTACTTTGTAGATATGGTTGCGCAACAGGGGCAGATAGGCCACGGTCGAGGGATCGAAGCCCGCCTCGCCTGGTTTTTTACCAGCGGCGTCGGTCTCTTCGGTGAAATCCACCCGATAGTAGTGCGTTTTGCTCGTGTTGCCGTTAAGTCTGCCGGCGATAACCAGACAGGCCGAATTTATGTGGCCGCTCGATCCCTCGATACCGTTACTTTTCGGGGTTTCATGATAATACATTTCGGAGAAGCTGCTCCCTGCGATTCCGGTAAAATCCCACGCCGCTCCCGTCGGGATCATGGGCTGGTTGGGGAGTTCGGAGAGCAATGCGCCCGTGGTTGTGTTCCATGCCGGAGCAATGTATCCGATATCGTACGCACTTACGTAGACCGATGTGATCTCAAAATTGGCCGCCTCGTTCTCGATGTCGATGCGGGCAAGGGCGCGAACCAGCGAGACGCCGCTGATCCTCATCTCCGGCTTGATCCCTCCCGTCAACGCTTTCTCGCCGTACATGGGGACATCACCATTCTGGCCGTAGTCATATTTCAACGCGGCAAGCACACTCTGTTTCGGAGATCCGACGGGTGCGGTGGCAAGGGCTGCCGTCACGGCGGCGGAGGCGTCGGCTATCACGGCGATCGTGGTGGCGTCGGCGTTCGGGGTGAGGCGCGCCAGGAAAGTCACCCGATAGTCGTCGCCCTCGGAGTCGCTCTGGCGGAGATTGGTGCCCACTACCCTTTCGGCCAACACGTCGGGCTGGCCGGCGGTGGCATTCTTTTTGAAGACGAGAATGTCGACGCTCTCCACCGCGGTTTCGAAGTGCAGTCCGGCGCGGGTCGAGGGAACCGTCGGAGCGGGAATGTCGACGGTTATCTGAACGTCCTGGGAATCGTCCGGCCCCGGGCCTTCGCCGATGGGGTCGATGATACATCCCGCAAAACCGCCGGTCGCGAGTGCGGCTGCGAATACTCTTGCAGGGAGTGAGTTGAACCATTTCATCAAGTTACGTTTCATATTACTCTTTTTTGTTTTTTCAATTTGTACCCTGCGGGGCGGTCGGTCCTCCGCAGGGTTGGACGGGCACGATGTCAATTGGGAGGGAGAACCGCGCCCGATGGGTTGTTTATTCGTTTTTAATGCAACGGACACTGAGGCCGTTCGTGTGGTGGTTGTTGCTTGTTGAGGACGGAATTACGCTGCTGCTGTTGAAGTACAGGACGTAGCTTGATGAGCTGGAGTTCAAAGTAGATGACCAGTAGTACCCGACAGAGCCTATCGTGCTTATGGTGTAGGTATTTATACGGCGTCCCATACCAGGCAGGGTAATGCCAGGCGTTTGAGGATTTTTTAGGAAAGTACCTATGCCGGGGTCGTCGGAGTTCCATGAACCCGACGAGATATAATAACCCGAAGTATTATTGTTGCGGGAGGTGATTTCAGTAGGTTTATTACCGATGAACAAACGGTTCTCCTCGGCGGTGGGCATACGCCAACCGGAGTCGTAGGCCTCCAGGACAGCTTCGTCGGCGGCTGTGTAGGTCAGGATCGAAATATCGAAACCTGCCAACCTGCACGGGTCGCCCTTACCTTGACGGAGATTCGATCCGGTGTTGTAGGAGGGGTCGGAAATGTTTTGGGAACTATCGTCATACCCACTGGCTATCAAGTCCCAATCTCCAGATGTGTTCGAATCATGATACATCCGGGAAGGATCGAACTTGATCTGATTGCCTCTGAACGAAGCGCCTGGTAAAGTGAAGCCTACCACGCTGCCGAACTTGAAGAACGCCATGCTTTCGGGATCGGTAACGGCCTTCATCGGCTCCGTGCCGTTCCCGACTCTCACGTCGCCGTCGGATGGCAGCACCTCACCCCAGCGGCCGATCTTCAACGGATGGTTCGCATCGGAGGAATCGAAGTAGAGAACATGGTTCTCACCGCCGCCGGAAAGGGGTTCTTCCGGTTCTTCTTCCTCCCATTCCTGCATCCTTTCGCCGACCTTGACAAGATAATCCGGGTTGAAGAAGGGCGCTTCGGTCAATATGGGGTAGAAAGACTCCTCGGTCGTGAAGAGGTATACAGACAGTTGACGTGGTGCGCCTGTTGTGTTTGCGGGTATGGCGACATTGGTGATGTTGAGATGGGAAGGACCCTCGTCCTTATAGACGGAGGAGTTCGAGGGGTACATACTGACGCCAAGAAGTGTACCGCCGTTAACAGGCCCGGAAAAGACCGCCACGCCCCAGGGAAGGTTCGTCTCGGCATGGACGGTATAACTGCCGCCACCTGCCGGGATCGGCGAGTCGGTGTAAAATATACCTTGCGAGGTTGAACTGTTATTCGCCGAATTTCTCAACACCGGCGCCCATTGTCTCACCTGGTAATTTGTAACTCCGGGCGCGCCGCCTCTCGTCGCGTCGTAGTCCAGATTTATGAAATCCGCCGTAAATTGGCGATAATCCACTCCACCCGGCTTTTCGTTAAGATCGAGCTGGTCTACTTGCATATAGAGCATCGAAGAGACGTTGTGCGCCGCACCCTCATAATTCAGCCGAGTCATGGGGCTCGTGAGGCGGTCGTTCTGTGTCAGGTCGTCGCTGTCGTACGGGACCACCCATGAACTATTCATATCTGTCGTTTTGAAGAGCATCCACTCGTTTCCGACAGTGTAGCCCTGGCCCCAATCCCTCGTTACAAAAGCCCACCTCACATTCGTGTTCATAGGTATGGCGCTCATACCCGGATAGGCACGGTCGTAGCCCTGGTAATCAATATGCGCAGCCGACGTCAGGTTTATCATAAAATCCAGTTTCTGCAGATCCCTGCTGAAGTCGATGGCAACGGGATCGAGAAGAGTAATATTCGGATAAATGCCCGTCCCCGGCAAAAACGAGATCGAATAGTCGTGCGAGGCGGCATAAGAGGCGACCCGGGGGCCGTTCTCGTCCTTATCGAACCTGAATATATACTCGTTTACATTCATGCCCTCCGGCGGATTGACAATCGAAGACGTGCTTACGAAATAACCCTCTTCATGCCCGCTACCCTCGTCGAGATAGGTAACAACCGAATTCGCGAGTGCGTTGAACCGAACGTTCGTCGTATTCCACGGGAAGATGTAATCGGTGTTATCGGTGAGCGGCGTCGGGTTCCAGTCGGCGTCGCCGTCCGTGAACGAGGACTTCAGCCAAAACAGATCTATTTCGGGTTCCGGATCGGGATCCGATGCCGGTTCGTCGACGACGCAACGCACGGAGAAACCGTAGCCATGGGGGTAGTTGTGACGGGAGGGATAACTACCGATGTCCAATTGCCAGCCGGCGTAGTCGGCGTTCGAACTCGAGGACCAGTAGTGGCCGGCGTTACCCGTCATGCCCAACGTGCCATAACCGTTGTTGCGGTAACCGGAAGCTGGAAAGAACAGGCTGTTGTGGCTGGTCGGGTTGTGGAACAGTCTTCCGATATAAGCCACCGCCGAATTATCGACGCTGACGGCAGAAGGTGTCGGGTTGGCCATTTCCCCCAAGCTGTTCACAATAGCCTGCCTGTCGAAGAAACCGTCGGCGTAACGTCCCCAAACAGAGTTCTTGGCATCGCTGTTCCTCCACGCAGGAAGGTTCGAGAATAGCGACTGGAAGGTCTCGGATTTGTTGTTGTCCATTTTCCCGGGTTCATCCATGTGATCCGTGTCCCCGCCATCCGTCGGGCGACGATAACCCTCGGGGCAGCTCTCATAGTTGTCGCCTATCGTGCCGCCGCCGTGAGAAGATTCAGGATCGGTCGTGTCCCAAGGAATGGAAACGGTATAATCGTGTGCGTACCAATCCCAATTTGTGGCAGAAGAAGGATCTCCGCTCGGATTCCACGCCCTCACGCCTTCGGTATGTGCCCATTTGAAGTATGCTCCGGCCTGGGTCGGATAGTCTGTGGGCTGGGCCACGGAGGGTGCAGCGCCCCACGTCGGGCGAACATCCACCCACGCATTGCCATTGCTGTTCTCCCCGTCGGTCGATACGCCTGCACCTTTGAACTGAGGGGCGGTAAGGTTATAGGGCGACCATTTCCGGGCCATCGGGCGATCGGTCATGCTGTTGCCGGTGTAGGCCGGTTCGGTCGGACGCATCAGATAGTCGTCCTGATCGCCCTGGCGCAGGAACAGGAGTTGATGGTATCCTGCGGGGTTGTCAGAACGGAAGCCATAAGTGATCACTGCCACGGCATAGCGCGGGGCGGGGCCGTTCCAGGTCTGTTTCAGGCCGATGCGGAAGGCTATCTCGCCGCCGTTGGCCACCGTGCCGCCGATCTCTTCGCCACCGGTAACGACGTTGCTCTCGGCATTGCCGATGCTGGCGGGGATCGTCCCGTCGTACTCGCCGAAGATGATATCCCTCTTCTTGAAGTCGGTGCTCACACCCTCGGCGGAGTCGAACGAATCGCCATTCGTCTTCGGGTAGATACCACCCGCGCCGTAGCTGTAAACTCTGACTTTCCATTTGCCTGCGGCGTCATTCGTCGTGACGGGGATCTTGATGAGGCGTTCACCCTTTTCGCCCGCTTTCCAGAATGCGCCGACATAGGTATTGGGGCCTATCGCTCGTCCGCCACCGCCGGTAGTGGTCTCTGTGGTCATTCCTCCCGGAGGATCGGGTATGGCGGGGGCTTTCACGCAGCGGATAGTGAAGGCCCAGGCGTAGTTTTCGCTGTAACTTGAGGTCACCCCGTTGGGATCGAAGTACATGTCTTGCCCGTAGGCGTCGGAGTCCGCAGTAGACGACCAGTACATCCCGTAGAAGCCCTGATCGGACACTTGGCCGGTGTTCCTGTCTCGGTACCCCGCAGCTGGATAGAATATTCCCGTCTCACCGGTTCTGTTACTCATTCTTCCGGCGGGAATGCTGCCGTTGGCATCTTGCCACACCAAATTCGAGGTGGAGTAGTCGGGAATTCCGTTGTAGGGAAAACCGGTCGGCAACATCCAATCGCCGCCGAACCAGTAGGCGCACGGGTCACCCAGGCCCGCGGCGAGGTCGGTGCCGATGGTCGCACCCGTAGAGAGAGACGGAGAGACGGGGATATTGCCCCAGGTGGTGCCAATATAATTTCTCGCGGCTTCAAGACTGCCTTTCCATTCCGCAGGCGAGGCGATAATGTCGTCAGGTTCGAGGTAAGGAGACGCGCTATCCGTCGGGTCGCTGCTGATGGCGACGAGAGAACCGAACTTGAAATATGCCGCGTAGACGGTCTGTTCGTGCAGCCCCTCGCCGGGGAACATCTGTTCGGCTGCTGCCGCGATGTCGGCATTAACGCCATACTCCTCGGAACCGCGCAGGGTAATCTCGCCCGTATCTTCGGTGTAGCCTATCACGCCCGGAGAGGCCAAAACTCCCGCCGGGGTCTGGGTGACGTCGATCACTTTGGTCATGTTGCCCGCCTTGAGCATCACTTTTGCAGTGCGCACCGCTCCCGCTCCGTTCCTTGTCGCCGTCATGCCGATATTGCGCTCCAGGGAGCCGTTCACGTTGTCGACCGTCAGCCATCCCGAGCCTTCGGGGCCGTAGACGATCTCCGCCGACTTCACCTGAAGACCCGAGGGGAATCCCTGATCGGAGATATTGTAGTTGGTCTCGGCGGTAAACTCCTTGCGCCTGCCCGAGCCCTTGAGTTCGACGAGGTCTTTATCGACGGCGAGGAAATACTGCCCGTCGATAATAACGTTTTGAGGTTTTTGCGACCAGTCGACTATCTCGGCTTCGAGACGTGCGCTGCCGTAGAATGCATCCTCGGGAGTGGGATAACCGGGCCCTGTTACCGACGTTACGCTGACGGTATAGTGGTGGTTGCGAAGCAGCGGCATATACTCCCAGACGGGATCCTGCGCCGTGCCGGTGTTGCGCCTGAAATCGACGCGATAGTAGCTCGGCTCGACCAGAGTCCAGTTCGACTGATCGGGATTGTAGCGTCCCTCCACGACGAGGCATGTGTTCGTATCGCGCCCGGTCTGGCTTCCCGCGGGAACTTCGAAAAGATATATCTGACCGGTTATGCCTTCCGAAGAGACTCCCCCTGTTCGAATGGGTGAGTCGGAGGGCGAACCGGTGTAAGAAGCCTTTGACGGGGCAGCCGCTCCGCCGAAGTAGGCTGAAGTGGATACGTTACCGGTCGGCCATGTCGAAATTTTGGGTGCGACCCAACCTTCGAGGGGCTGATTATAAACGTTCACAGCCACGAGTCTGAAAATATCGTACACCGCCTGCGAGCCATATTTCACGTCGACCTTTGCGACCATGCGCACCATCTCGACGGTGTGATTGCGGTTGTTTTTGTCTACCGTCCGGTTTTGGGTTATGCCGAACATCGGCAGACGGTTGAACACACACTCGCCACCGTCTCCATTCTCAAAGAGACAATCCTCCGCGTCGATGGTGATTTTGAGCCTGTCGAGCGCGTCCTGCATTGTGGTGTTTTTGTCCCACGCCGTAACGCCGTTCGTGCCGTTCACCGCGTCGTTGACCCGGGTGCGCGCGTTGGCGATGACCACCAGGTCGTAAGTGCCCGCGAGCAGCTTTGTTTCGAAATCTCGCTCTCCGGTACCAGCCTCGACGTCTCCCGTCCCGTTTCCCGTGATGTTCGTACCCACGGCCCGGCGGGCGAACGTGCCGTCCGGCCTGAACTGCAACACGTCCACCTCGACGATGTCGATCTCGGGAAGGAATGCGTCGCCTCTGGTACGGAGCTTCACATCGTCCGGAACACTCACCGAGATGCTTACTGTTTCGAGCACTCCGTCGTCGGGAGACGGCACAATGTGATAGGTCTTGTCCTTGATGCACGATGCCACAGCCGCCACACAGAGGATCGCAACCGCCGCCTTCATCAAATTGTTCGAAAGTTTCATATCTTTTCCTTATTATTTTCCGCGGTTAATGGTTTAGTCCCAGAATCCGGGGGTTATCGTCTCCTGCTTCCAATTCGGGATCGAGACATTTACACCGGCGTCGATGAATTCGATGAGTATCTGTATGGTCTTTTCACCCTCGGGATCGTCGCTGTCGGGATGTACGTGATCGTTGAGTCGCGTCTGGTAGACAACTTCGCGGGTGACGGGATCGAGAAGTCTGATTATGACGTCATGGTCGCCCGTCCACATGTAGAAGGTCTCGAAGTCGGAGAGAGCATATTTTGCCGACAAAGGCCCGGCGCTGATGTTTACCACCTCCGACGGCACTTCCGAGGTAACAAGTCCGCCCCCTTCGAGTTTTTTCATACCCAGATAGTTCAAACCGTCGGGCAGACCTTCGAGTTGGATGATGGGAGTCATGCCGTTCGACGAGAAGCCTTTTACGAAGACCTCTATGCTGCGGTGGGCGTGGCCGAAATCGAGAATCCCTTCGTGTCCGTCGACGGGATCGACCTCCATGACATAGTGGTCGGCTTCTGCCGTGCCCGAGCCTGCATCTGCATCCGCGCGCGTGGCGCCGAGACCGTGGGGAGCGTAATAGAGTTCATCGCCGTCGCCCGTGATCCTGTGCTGCCCGACCTTGTTGATAGTGCTGTATGAAACGCGGGAGAGAATGTCGTTGTCATAGGCGTCTTCGTAGCGGTACATGCTGGTGTTAGTGCCGTGATTCCCCCAACTGACAACATGGTAAGTTCCCGGTTCGAGGCTCAGTCGAAGCCCTTTGAACCCGTGGTGTTCGTCGTCGACGGTGGTGTGGGATTGAACGAGTGTGCCGTCGGTGGTATATATCGCCGTGTGTACCGTGGAGATGTTGTCGAGAAACGTACACTCCTGCTCTCCCGCATCGTCTGGCAGTCGGAAGTGGAGAATGACATTGTGTTCGGGGGGACAAAAACTGAAATCCTCCGCGAAACACCCTGTCATGGCGAGCATGACGGGGACGACGATCGAAATCCTGAAATTTTTCATATTCTGTATTTTTATCTTTTTTTGTCTTGTGCACCCGCCGCCGGTCAAAGCGGCGGATGCTGTGTAAGAGGGTTCCGGGGATTATTCGAAATCGGTGGTTACCGTCGTGGCGGTCCAGCCTTTGAGCGTAGCCTTTACGTGAACGTCTATCAGGAAGAGTTCGGGGGTGCCGGTCAGATCGCTCTCGGCAAAGGATATCTTCGTGATTTTGTAGATATAACCCTTTTCGAGTTTATCGAGCTTTGTGCTTCCGTTCACGTAGAAGTTGCGGATGGTGAGATACTGGTCGCCGGCATAGGTAACGGCGTCGTTGGTGGCGATAACGACGTCGGCCAGGTGGATCACGATGTGGACCATCTCGGCGTCGGCAGTCGTGGGAGCGAGCAGGTTGTAACCCCATACCTTGCCTGTCCCTGCATTGTAAGTGGTGGCCTCTTTTGCATTGACGGGATTGTCATAAAGGTTGGCCGAGGTGTAGGGAGCCGTACCTCCTGCATAGTTGCCGTTGACGGTCGAACCGTTCACGATCGTTCCTGGGTTGCCGCCGTACATGGACATGGTAGGATAGAAGTTGTTTGCATAGATACCCTTGAGGGTGAACGACTCGATGGTCGAACCGGTGGCGTCGGCCGCTATCTCGACTATCTCGATGCGGGCGCCTATCGGAGCGATGGTGACGTTCGCGTTATAGATAATGGCATCGGTCTCGGAATTGGTTCCGCCGGCTGGAACGAGATTAGATTCGCCGGCAAGGGGGATCGCATCGAAATCGGCCATCGAGGCTACCGTTGCACTGTGCTGCGAAACGTTGCCGGACGTGTAGTAGGTCGACGCGTTGGCAATGATCACAACCTTGCTGACCGAAGCGGGAAGGCCCTCGACAAGCTGCCCGCCGGGCGTTTGAGCCACGTTGACATAATTCAGACCCACCACCCTGTTGTCGGCATCGTAGGCGGTCATGGGTGTGCTGCACTTGACGGTCAGGTAATCCATGATCTCACCGGTCACGGTGGTGAAGTAGACGCGGGCATCGCCGGTCAGCGTAACGGCCTGGGTGCCTTCGCTGTCGCCCACCGCGCGGGAAGCGTTGGCCATCTCCTCGTGAGAGAACGCCACGACGACCGATTTGCCGTCTTTTTTTGTGTTACCGCCATTTTCTTTCTGGCAACTTGCGAACCCTGCTGCGAGGGCTGTGAGGGCGACGAGCGCCGATTTGAAAATTGTTTTCATGTGTTCTGATAATTAAAATTGGTTAATAAAAGTGTTTAATATTATTTGTTCTCATAGAAGACTTTGATGTAGGCCGCCTTACGCAGTTCGGGGAAGAAGTTGCGCAGCAGGTAGCGGTAGGTGATGCCTCCGTCGATGGCAATCAGAGCGGCTTCGCGGTCGCGGCCGTTGTCGGAGTCGAGTATCGGCACGAGGTCGATGATCTCCATCACCCTCTGGCGGTTCGGAATGTGCGACTCCTCGACCATCTGGCGAAGTCCGATCCAGTCCTCGGCACCGTTGTATACGTGTACCGCCCCCGGAGCTATCCTTGTGTTCCGTTCGATATATTGCTTCAGGGCGGAGGCGCGACCTGCGGCCAGACGGTCGTTGAGTTCGAACGAGCCTTCGGGCGATGCAAAACCGGCCACGACGATGTGGGCCACACGACTGTCGGACGACTCCTGGATCTTGCGGATCGAGGCGAGAAGAGTGCGCAGGGTGGCGGAGTTGCCATTCCTGAAGGGTTCGAGCACGGCAGATCCCACATCGAAGTAGACAGCCAGAGCATCCCTGCGGTCGTCGTCGAACATCACCTGCGGCAGGTGGCGGTCAAACTCCGAGGCGGGCAACACGAATTTATGCTCGCGGGCGAGTTGCTCTCCCGTGGTTGCGGTTGTCATCGCAGGCACGTCCGGCTTAGTTGCGATTTCCGACGAAGTGTCCGTCAATACGAGGTTGTCCGCGACAAGGATCGGATTTCGGGAGACCGCTCCGCCGCATCCGAGGTCGATCGCCTCGATGATCAGACGGGCGCCATCCATCCAGGGCTGACCGGGCACGAGGGCGTTGTATCGTACCTTCTCGCCGTTGCGGGCAAAAACAGGTTCGTCCCAGACAACGCTTTGGCCCGAGGACCAGGCGCGGCGATCTTCGGCGATGCGTCCTCCGGTTTGCCGGATGACCAATTCGGGCAGTGTCCATCGGGAAGTTCCGTCGGTAATCTGAGGACGGCAGACCACGGTGCGACCCCGTCGTGCCACGCGGTTGCCGATCGACAGGTCGAGATCTATCGTCACATTTTCGCCTCGCACCTCGATCTGCGAGCGGTCGACCGAGATGGTGTTCCTATCCGCCTGTGCCGACGCTCCGAAGGCGGCCGACACGAGGGCAAGGGTGAGTATAATTGTCTTTTTCATCTTTCCGAAGAGTTATTTGATGAGGAAAACGAGACTGATGGAAGCGTTGGTCGGGCCAAAGTAGGTTCTGGTCTCGGGAATGGCGTCGCGGTTACAGGCAGCGCAGTCGAAGCGATCGTGAGAGAGCCACATGACCCCCGCTCCGACGGCAAACTCGACGTTCCACCGCTTCGCCATGGGCAGGCTGTATCCGTATGTGATACCGCCTCCCACAGCGTATCCGTCATAGCGGTACTCCTTTTCGAAGAGCATGGGGACTTCGTAAGTGCCGATGTTATAGCGGCCGTAGATGGCGTGCGCTCCGAAGAAGTGGCCCGTGAAGCGTTCGCAAAGCCAATAGCGGAACTCAGGCTTGATTATCATGTGAACGAGTTTGCGGTTGCTCTCCAGGGTGCCTTTCAGATTCCACGGGTTGTAGCTTCCGCCGATCTCAAGCGATGTGCGCTCGCCGAGTCCGAACTCCAGAGAGAGGTTGGGCGTAAATGTTCCCAGGCCGTAGAGCAGATTTGTCTTCACGGCGACGTGCGGCAGATGTCCCTGGTTTCGGGCATAGTCGCTCATCGGCCTGTATTTAGAAACAGGAGCGGGCGCGGGCGCGGGAATAGCCGCCGGAACCGGAGCGACCTCCACGGGAGGTGCGGGCCGCGGGCCCTGCGGAGCACTGTGATTCGGTACCTCCCGCGGTACACTTCTTTTGACAACGGGTGCAGGCTCTTTTTTCGGAGCGGGAGCTTTCGAGAAGAGGATCATCCGGCCCTCGTAAGTATGTACGGCCTCCACCCCTTCGACGATGGTTTTCACCGCCTCGTCAACCGTTATGGAGAGCGACGGGAATGTTACGGTGCGGCCCGGATCCAACAGGCTCGTGCTGTACGCGACACCCATGTCCGTCTGGCTGTGGATCTGGGAGAACGCCTCGGCCACAGTCATTTGTGTTCGTGGCAGACTGAGCATCTGGTGTTGAGCCCCGACCTCACCGAACACAACGATCGCAGCTACGAGAGTCAGAACCCTCGTAAAAATTAGTCTATTCATAATTGATTATTGTTTTTTTTCCATACACAAATTCATCCCCTCCACGGATTTGTGCAGTATGTTATATTTATCTCGTTACATGAATTAAATCTCCTTCGATATGACACTCCAAAGAGTCGGATATATGATCTATTGTTGAAAGTACCGTTTCGAGCGACGCATGCTCGGGCAACACCAGAGAGATGGTCTCGGATGTCGGAACATCGGGATCGACCCGAAGTTCTTTCCCGAAATAGTCCGCCGTCAGACGCAACGCATCGCGGACCGACATTCGGTCTATCGAGAGCTTCTCACCCCTCAATCTGAGCATCTCGCCCGCGCTGACCTCCGTCAGTTCCATCCGGAATGAAGTTTTGTCGAGAGTGAGTTTGTTTCCGGGATCGAGCACGACCCGTTGTTCTCCGTGCCGGACGGCAACGCTGCCCTTATCCAAAACCACCTGCATGGCACCGGCATCGGAGCGGGCGCTCACACCGAACTCGGTGCCGAGTACCGTAACCTCCATCTCGTCGTGACGTACCGTGAAAGGATACCGGGGGTCGGAAGTGACTTTAAAGAAAGCCCTGCCGTCGAGTTCGACGTCGCGGTTATCCGCAAAATCGCCCGGATATGTAAGACGGGACGGGCCCTCCACCATGACGGTCGATCCGTCGGGAAGTTCGAACGTCTCCTGCGCACCCTCTTCGACGGCGAGAACACGGTACTCCGCCTCGTCGGTGATAAAAAACGACGCGCCCAGAGCGATCGCGACGGGTACCAGAACAGCCGCCACACGCAGGGCGACTCTTCTGAGACGGGCCGATCTGTACACCGTAGGGAGGGAAAGTCCCAACCGAGCGGCAAGAGACCGGAACGATCTCCTTTCGGCCCTGTCCGGCGCAGTGATTACGGGCGTGATGTTATCCTCTGCCCATCTGCCGAGAGCATCTTCTGCTACACCACCCTCCGGTACGTCCAACAGCCACATCAGGAGCTGCTTTCGCAACCCTGGAGTCAATTTCTGATCCCCGGTAATTGCCTGGATAAGTTGCTGCGCTCTCGACAGAGAGTCGTCGACGTTCTTCTTCATTGTCTATACATAAGTTTGAGTAACGGAGGGTCTTCATTAAGGTAATTCGCAAAAGACGCGAAAATGGGAAAAAACTTTTCCCCCATTTTTCATAATTACTGGTTAAACAGCTCTGTTTAAAGGGAATGTTTTTTACGCCTGGCCGAGGAGAAAAACAACCATAACAGAGATCACCTCGCGAAGTTGCCTCTTGCCGTTCCATATCTGTTTGCGGACATTGTCGTACGACACATCCAGTCTCTGAGCAATTTCGGCGGGAGAGAGGTTGTCATGAAAATGGAGGGAAAAGATCTCGCGCTGCTTTCGCGGCATGTTCTCGATGGCGATATCGAGCAGCAGTTTGGTTTCGTACTGTTCGAGTATCTCCTCGGGCGACAGGTCGGTGGACAGAGAATCTCCCTCCACCCTGTCGGAAAAGAGGGTGTTGATGCGTCCCGCACGCCGGTACAGATCCACGGCTGCACGACGGGCGATGAGGAATATCAATGCCCGGATGTTTCGTTCGGGTTCGATCTTTTCCCGCATGTTCCACAGTCTGGCGAACACCTCCTGGGCTATGTCCTCAGAATCGGTCGCCGAGCGGGTGGCCTTGATCAAAAACCCGTAGACAGGCTTATGATATCGGTAATAGAGCTGCTCGAACGCATATTGATCTCCCTCCCTTATTCTTGCAAGCAGCGAAATATCAACGCTGCTGTCCCGAGCAGATTTCGGGAAGGATATGGACGCGGTAGTTGTCGGACTCATCTCTCGTAGTTATTATCGCACGGCACAGGCAAATACGACGCCTTACCATGCGTTGTCGCTTGGGTTAATAAAAAGCATAAATACGAGGGGATGAGCCAAAGATATGTTTTTTTTCTCATCGGCGCAACAATTATCAAATAAACCGTGCTTTTTTGATAATTGTTGCCCGTACATATTCAAGGATGGCGGCAACGTAGTTGCTCTTATCGAGGGGCGTGCAACTTACATGATTTAACCTGAGTTCGGGATAGCAAAGCTTGTTCAGAGCTCAGGTTAAATTATGCGATTCTGCAAATTTTTTGTATCTTCACCCCGTAAAAACGTGAAACGGGCGCTCCATACATTTTTGGCAGCGGTTGCTGTTGTTGTACCCCTGATCGGGGGTGCGCATGTACCTTTGTTCGACCGGTCGGCCGAAGAATCGGGCGCGCCTGCCGGACACACTGCAATCAGGCCGGATACACCCGTCGAACCCGCCGAACCCGCCGCGCGCAAAAAAGTGGCGGTCGTGCTGAGTGGCGGCGGAGCAAAGGGGGTGGCCCACATCGGAGCTCTCAGAGTGATAGAACAGGCGGGTATCCCGATCGACATATTGGTGGGCACGAGTATGGGCGCCATCGTGGGCGGCCTCTACTCGATAGGTTACACGCCCGACCAGTTGGACAGCATGGTGCTGTCGCAGGACTGGAGCCTGCTGCTGAGCGACCGCACTCCGCGGCCCCGACAACCCTACTCCGAAAAGGAGAGAGACGATCGCTACCAGGTATCGTACCCCTTCGGACGCGGGGCGGGAGGAGTGAGCGGCCTGGTTCAGGGAACCAACCTCGAAATGCTCTTCAACGACATGATGGTTGGTCATCACGACTCGCTCGATTTCCGCCGTCTGCCCATCGCCTTCGCCTGTGTCGCGGCCAATATCGTCGACGGCACGGCCACCGTGTTCGATCGCGGCATACTTACCACGGCGATGCGGGCGTCGATGGCTATTCCGGGATTCTTCACTCCGGTCTATCTCGACGAGATGGTGCTGATCGACGGCGGCCTGGTCAACAACTATCCCACCGACGTGGCACGCGAGATGGGCGCCGACGTGATAATCGGCGTCGACGTACAGTCAGGTCTGCGGGGCAAGGACGATCTGCTGAACGCGGCGCAGGTGGCGCGCCAGATCATCGAGCTCAACATGCAATGGCAGGACTATCACGCCAAAGTGAACGACACCGACGTCTACATCAAAGTCGACGTGGCGGGATACTCGTCGCAGGACTTCAATCTGCCGGCGCTCGACTCGCTCATCCGGCGCGGCTACGACTCGGCACTCGCACAGAGCGTCGAACTTCTGGAGCTGAAAGAGAAGCTGGGGTTCGAACGCGATTTTCGTCCTTCACCGCGCAAGCCTTTCGTGCCCCTGACCGAACGTGGCACATTCCATGTATACAACGTCACATTCGAGGAGCTTACCGAACGCCAGCAGCGGTGGGTGATGCGCAAGTGCCGCATCCGACCCAACAGTAACATGACGATAGCAAGGCTCAACCACTGCATGTCGATACTCGGAACCGCCACTTCGCATACCAATATATACTACTCGTTGCGTGACACGCTCGAAGGGTACAACCTCGACTTCCACATGGACGCCGTGAAAGGCAATTCGGTGAGCGGAGGAGTTAACTTCGACACCGAGGAGATAGCGTCGGTGCTGGTCAACGGCACATTCCGGCTGGGACGCGGCATGCCGATGGAGGCGTCGGTGACGGGACGCTTCGGCAGGCGGCTGTCTCTGGAAGCCGACTACATGTTCCTCGCCTCGCCGCTGAGCGGTTTCCGTTTCAACTATACGTTCAACCACGACGACGTGAACATCAACTCGGGCGGCAAACGTCTCTATAATCCGACCTACAACCGCCATCTGGGGAGCCTGAGTTTCGTCAACATGAACTTCCTGAGACAGAACCTGAGGATGGAACTCGGCGCGGCGTTCCAGAAATACAACTATCTGAGCCTGCTGGCCGATTATCGTGAGTATGAAGACCCCGATACCTCGGGAAGACCCGAGCACGAGATGAACCTGATGGCCGATCTCGACACCCGCATGTGGAGCTACTTCGCACGGTTCGATTACGAGACGCTCGACAGCCGCTACTTCACCCATCGCGGGACGGCCATTTCGTTCGACTTCGAGCTCTTCACCGACAACTTCTACCGCTGGCAGGGAGGTGCGCCTTTCTCGACGCTGTCACTGTCATGGACGACGGCCGTTCCGTTCTCGGATCGTTTTGCGCTTATTCCGAGCGCCTACGGGCGTATCGTTTCGGGCGGGGCGATACCTTTCCCGATGTTAAACATGGTGGGAGGGCGCTTCTTCGGGCGCTACATACCCCAACAGTTGCCTTTCGACGGGATCGGCTACATGGAGATGGCACCCGACATTTTCATTGCGGCCAAACTTCAGGCACGGTATCGCATACTGCGTAGACACTACATCTCGGGGTCATTCAACTACGGACTCGGGTCGGACGATTTTTTCACACTGACGACCAACCTCGGGAAGAACTATTTCGGCGCGTCGCTGGATTACGGCTACGACCTTCGGGGCTTCCCGCTGTCGGTGTCGTTCAACTGGTCGAATATCACCCGCGCAGTGGGGTTCTACTTCCAGGCGGGGTATATGTTCTAAGAATTCATAGTGACCAACAACTCGGCGTTGTCGCGGGTGTTTTCCATGTGCTTTTTGATCAGCTCCATCGCTTCGACCGAATTCATGTCGCTCAGGTATTTGCGCATGATCCAGGTACGTTGCAGCACCTCTTTGCTCAACAGCAGATCCTCGCGCCGGGTGCCGCTCGCGATAACGTCCACCGCCGGATAGATACGTTTGTTGGATAGACGGCGATCGAGTTGCAACTCCATGTTGCCGGTACCTTTGAACTCCTCGAAGATCACCTCGTCCATCTTCGAGCCGGTGTCGATCAGCGCCGTGGCGATGATGGTGAGCGAGCCTCTCTCCTCGGTGTTGCGCGCCGCGCCGAAGAAACGTTTGGGCTTGTGCAGGGCGTTGGCGTCGACACCGCCGCTCAGCACTTTGCCGCTGGCCGGCTGCACTGTATTGTACGCGCGGGCGAGACGGGTGATGGAGTCGAGGAAGATCACGACATCCTGACCGCACTCGACCATACGTTTGGCCTTGTCGAGCACCATCTCGGCTACTTTCACATGGCGGCTGGCCTGCTCGTCGAAAGTCGAGGAGATAACTTCGGCCTTTACATTGCGCGCCATTTCGGTCACCTCCTCGGGACGCTCGTCGATCAGCAGCACTATCATGTACACCTCCGGGTGGTTGTCGGCGATGGCATTGGCAATGTTTTGCAGCAGAACGGTTTTACCCGTCTTGGGTTGGGCCACGATCAGACCGCGCTGCCCCTTGCCTATGGGCGAAAAGAGATCGACCACACGCGAGGAGAGGTTGTTGTGTCCGTTGCCGGTGAGATTGAACTTTTCGCTGGGAAAAAGCGGCGTCATGAACTCGAACTGCACGCGGTCTCTCACGGCGTCGGGCGTCAGGCCGTTGATCATGTTGACCTTCACGAGCGGGAAATATTTCTCGCCCTCTTTGGGCGGACGGATCACACCCTGCACCGTGTCGCCCGGCTTGAGGCTGAAAAGTTTGATCTGCGAGGGCGACACGTAAACGTCGTCCGGCGAGTTGAGATAGTTGTAATCCGACGAGCGCAGGAAACCGTAGCCGTCGGGCATCACCTCCAGCACCCCTTCGCCCTCGACATGGCCGGTGAACTCGTCCCTTGCCTCGCCGTGCGAATGGCCGTTGCCGTTGTTTCCGCCGTTGCCGCCTCGCTGCTGGTTTTTTTGGCGTTGATCCTTGCCCTGGCGCTGCTGTCCGTCGCGATCGCGCCTGCCCTCGTGCCGTTGTCTTCCGCGCGACTGATCGGGGTTGAGATCGGACTCTGCCGCGGCTATGGCGGGAGTATCTTTGGACTCGGCATCTGCCACGGTCGGGGCGGCTATCTGTTCGCCTGTCTGTTCGGGACGTTGTTTCGGTTTGCGGCCCCGTTTTTTGGGCTGTGACTGTTCGCGTTCCTGCTCGGGAGCTTCGGCCCGGACAGACTCCTGCGACTCGGACGCGGCGGTGGATGCGAACAGATCGGGCCCGTCGCCTTCGAACAGATCGGACTCGGCGGCGGATTCATCGTCCCTGCGTGTTGCGGGATGGTCGACCGATTCCACCCGGTCGTATGATATTTTCGGACGCCGGCCCCGTCGCCGCGGCTCCACTGCGTCGACAGCATTGACCACAGCCACAGCGGTAGCATCCGCACCTGCCGGAAAACCGTCACCACGGGTACTTCCGCCGCCGTGAGCATCCCTGCCTTCGCTGAGAATACGGGCTATAAGTTCGTCTTTTTTGAATTGACCCTTGATGTCGAGGGCTTTCGCTATGATGCGCAATTCGGATAAACTTTTATCCTCAAGCGCCTGTAAATCTTGCATATAAACGGATGAATGATTGTGAGTTAGCCGCTTTCATACGGCGAGGTTCCAAGAGCGTTACAATGACTTCAGACCACTGTAATCGTCCCGCAAATATACGACTATTTTGGCTTTATAGCAAATTTATTGCCAAATTTTCCGGTTGCTTGCACTATCTTCGCGTCATGGATCGCACTATGACAGGGATTTTGGCCGAATTGGGTCGGTGGCTCGCGACTCTCAGCGATGTCGCGGCACGTAATATTGCCGAAGATATGCTCGGGCGCGAGGTGCTTGCCGAGTGGCTTGCACTCTATCCCGACCTGCCTGTGGGTGAGTCTCGCGAGGTACTTGTGATCATGGCGGGCAACATCCCGTTCGTGGGGCTTCACGATCTGATCTGCGTGCTGGCGGCGGGACATCGTGCAATGGTGAAACCCTCGTCGCGGGATCTCGACAATATGAAGTGGGTGGTTGCCGGACTGCTCGACATCGACCCGAAGCTGCCTGTCTCGTTTTTCTCGGATGGTTCGCCCGCGCCCGAGGCGGTTATCGCGATGGGGGCTGACGACACCGTGGCGGCGATCGCCGAAAAATACTCCGGAGTGCCGATGCTTCTGAGGGGCCACCGCTCGTCTTTGGCAGTGCTTGACGGCGGCGAGAGTGCGGGCGAACTTACCGGGCTGGCCGACGATGTGTTGCTGTACGGGGGGTTGGGCTGCCGTAATGTTAGTCTTTTGTGGGTTCCTCGGGGTTACGATTTTTCGGAGCTGAGACGGGCGCTGGCCGGTTGGGGTGGATCGGGGACGAAAGCCTCGGGCGATCTGCGACAGGCGCGTGCGTTGCTGCGCATGACCGGTGTGCCGCATCTCGATTTCGGCCAGGCGCTGCTTTCCGGGGAGCGCGACTTTTCCGCCCGTCCCGGCATACTGAACTACACATTCTATGACGACCCGCAAGAAGTGCGCGATTGGATCGCCGCCCACGAAAACGAAATACAATGCGTCGCCGTCAACTCATCACTCATCACTCTTCACTCTTCACTCCCCCGCGCCGTACCCCTCGGCCGAACCCAACGACCGGGTCTCGGGGACTATCCCGACGGCCGAGACACCATGCAATTTTTGTCCGAGATATGACCACGCCCAAAACACACACACTGACGGTGATCGTCGGCCCGACCGGTTCGGGCAAGAGCGATCTGGCCGTGAAGCTGGCGACGGAGCTCGGAGCGCCGATCCTGTCGACCGACTCGCGGCAGGTCTATCGCGGCATGGCCATCGGCACCGCACAACCCACCGCGGAGCAACTCGCCGCCGTGCCTCACTATTTCATCGCCGACCGCGAGCCGACGGAGCGTTTTACCTGTGCCGATTTCGAGCGCGAGGCGTTGGCGTTGCTCGACGAACTTTTCCGGACGCATCCGCACGTCGTTGCGGTGGGAGGCTCGGGACTATACATCGACGCGCTGTGCGGCGGCCTCGACCCCATGCCCGACCTCGACGAGACGCTGCGGGAGGAGTTGATTGCCCGACTCGCGAACGAAGGACTCGCGCCGCTGCTCGAACAACTGCGCCAACTCGATCCGGTCTATTACGAGAGAGTCGACCGACGGAACCAGGCGCGTGTGGTGCGGGCTTTGGAGGTGTGCCTCGCCACGGGCCGGCCGTTCAGCGAGCAACGCACCGGTACGAAGACCGTACGCCCGTTCGGGATCGAAAAGATAGGGATAGATATGCCGCGCCCGGAGCTTTACGCCCGCATAGATGCCCGCGTGGATGCGATGATGGCGGCGGGGCTTGAAGCCGAGGCGCGCGCGCTCCATCCGTTGCGCCACCTGCCCGCTTTGCAGACGGTCGGTTACAGCGAACTGTTCGACCATTTCGACGGATTTTACACCGACGCCGAGGGTCGTCCGCTTTCGTCCGACAAGAGCCTCGCCCGCGCCGTGGAACTTATCAAACGCAACTCGCGCCGCTACGCCAAACGCCAACTTACGTGGTTTCGCCGCGACCCGTCGATTCGCTGGATTGGTGTCAGCGGTTGTAGATGCGATCAATAACCGCCGCGATCGCCCCGTCGCCCGTGACATTGGCAGCGGTGCCGAAGCTGTCCATCGCAATGTAGAGCGCGATCATCAGCGCCTGCAAAGTTTCGTCGAAACTCAACACCGAAGCCAGCACTCCCAGCGCCGCCATGATCGCTCCGCCCGGAACCCCGGGTGCGGCCACCATCGTCACCCCGAGCATCATGATGAAACCGGCGAAAAGTCCCACCGGTGTAGCCATGCCCGTCATGAACATTATCGCCATAGCACAGGCGACGATCTTGAGAGTACTGCCGGCCAGATGGATCGTCGCGCAGAGTGGCACGGTGAATCCCGCGATCTCGGGCCGAACACCGCTCCTCAACGCGCACTGAAGCGTCACTGGGATCGTAGCGGCCGAGCTTTGCGTCCCCAGCGCCGTGGCGTAGGCGGGCAGCATGGTTCGCAGCAGGACGAAAGGATTTTTGCGCGCCACCGCTCCCGCCGCCACAAATTGCAGCACCAACAGCACGACATGCAGCACGAATATCACCGCGATCACCTTTGCGAACAACACCATCACCGCCCCGACGGTTCCCTCGGCGCCCATGCGCAGAAAGATGCCGAAAATGTAGAGCGGCAGCAGCGGAATGATCACTGCCGAGATCACTTTATTTACCACTTCGCGCAGTTCGAACAGCACATTTTTGAAAGTCGTCCCCGCGACCGCCGCAAGACCCAGACCCAGCACGAACGCGAGTACCAACGCCGTCATCACCCCCATCACCGGAGGCATCTCGACTACGAAGAACGGCTCCGGCGCCGCGGCGACATTTTCCGGCACCACCATCCCCCCGCCCGACGGATCGAGCACCAGCGGATAGATCGCAAGGCACGAAAGATAGGCCAGAAAACCGGCGAAAAGTGTCGATCCGTAGGCCACAAGCACCGTCAGTCCGAGCAGTCGTCCCGCCCCGCCGCCGAGTTCGGCGATACCGGGCGCAACCAGACCCACGATGATGAGCGGTATGACGAACCCGAGGAATCCGCCGAACAGTCCGTTGAATGTGACGAATATCCGGACGGCCCAATCGGGGAAAAATAGGCTGCAAATTATTCCGGCGGCAATGGCGATCGCAACCCTCGGAAGCAGCCCGAGTCGGCGGCACGGTCGGCCACCCGCGTCGGGAGAGTCGGCGGCGATGTTTTTCATAAAGTCGCAAATTTAACTACGGCAAAGATAACGATGTTTTCTTTCCGCAGTAGTCCACCGACCGGATTTCATTGCCCGTCGGGGGGGTATCGCTATTCGATCTGAAGGCGTCCCTTCAGGCGAATATCCTCGCTCGAAGCGCCCACCATCAGATCCACGCGTCCCTTTTCGACCGTCCAGGCGTAATCCTCGACACTCCAGTAGGCAAGATCGGCGGCGGCGAGCTCGATCTCCACGCGCTTGGTCTGTCCGGCTGCGATCGCCGTGCGGGTGAATCCCTTGAGCTGGCGGCGGGGCCTTTCGACCTTCGAGGCGGGCCACGCAACGTAGAGTTGAACCACCTCTTCGCCATCGACCTGCGAGGTGTTCTTCACGTCGATCGACACGGTTACTTTACCGTCGGTACCGACCGAAGGCGAGGAGACTTTCAGATTTGAGTAGACGAAATCGCTGTAACTCAACCCGAAGCCGAACGGATAGAGGGGCTTGGATTTGACATACATATAGGTGCGGCCGTTACGAATGTCGTAATCCATCATGTCGGGCAGATCGGTGATCGAGCGTACCCATGTCTGGTTGAGACGGCCCGCCGGATTGAACTTACCGAACAACACGTCGGCCACGCCGTTGCCCAACTCCTGGGAGTTGTTGGCCATGTGGATGATGGCGGGCAGATTCTCCTGCGACCAACCGATGTCGTAAGTGAAGTTGCTCACCAACACCATCACCGTGCGTGAATTGGCCTGATGAACCAACTTGACCAGATCCTCCTGTTCGAGGGAGATGGCTTTGCGGTCGATAGCCTCGCGGCCGTCGCTCGGAACGGGTGAAACGGCCCACGCCGGATCGGTGTAGTTGCCCACGCACACTATAGCGACATCTGCCTTACGGGCTGCATCGACAGCGGCTCCGGCACGGTCCCACTCGGTGTAGATAACCTCAACGTCATCACCCGCCGCAGCGCGAACCCCGTCGAGGATCGACACCATATAGGGAGGAGTGCCGCTGTACCAGTCGAGCACGACGTCGTTGGCGCGTGGACCTATAACGGCTATGGTCTTGACTTTTTTGAGGTCGATGGGCAACAGTTTGGCGTTCTTCTTGTCGCCGTTCTTGAGCAGCACCACCGATTTTGCGGTCACCAGACGGACGAACTCGCGAACTTCGGGTCTCTCGAACGGAGCGTCCAACTCTTCGGTCACGCCGATGTTGCCGTACGGGGTTTTCGACTGGTCGGGATCGAGCAGGCCCAGACGCAGCGCCACGTAGAAGTTGCCCCTCAACGCGACGTCGATCTCATCCTCGGTGATTATACCCTTTTCGAGTGCTTCGTATATCTGCGGTTTGTAGGTGTCGAGCAGTTGGCCCACTCCCGCCTTAACTGTTCCGGCGGCGGCTTCGACGAGATTGGGGAAGTATTTTTGGTCTCTGACAAGATTGGCGATCGAACCGGCGTCGGTGCAGATGATGCCGTTCATTCCCCACTCGGGCCGCACGATCTCGTTGTACATCGGATGGGCGGTCATAGGGATGCCGTTCCAGAGATTGTACGAGGCCATGAAAGCTTGCGAACCGCCCTCGACTATACCCTTATAAAAAGGATAGGAGTAGTATTCGCGCATCAGTCTGTCGTCGAAATCGGAAGATGTGGAGCTTCTGCGGTCTTCGTTGCTGTTGGCCATGAAATGTTTCATCAGCGAGGCCGATTTCCAATACTTCGGATTGTCGCCCTGCAATCCCTTCACGAAAGCCACCGTCAGCGCGCTCACCAAAAACGGATCTTCGCCGAAACTCTCCTCGGTGCGGCCCCAGCGCGGATCCCTCGCAAGGTCGGCGTTCGGAGCACGCATCACCATTCCGCCGCGGCCCTCTTTGGGGTTCTGGGTGTACCAACGGATCTCAGTCGCCTCGATGTCGGCTACTTTTTGGATCAGCGGCACATCCCACGTCTCGCCCAAACCGTAAGCCTGCGGGAAAGTGGTGGTGGGATACTCGTTGCGAACCTGACGGCCGTTGACTATGCGGCTGCCGCCTCCCCAGCCTCCCGGGCCGCCCAGAGCCATGCCGTGAAGCCCCTCCGAGTGGCCTGTCGAACGGATGCCCAGACGCGGGACTCCCAGATTGGTGCCCAGGGCGTTGACCTTTTCGTCGATGGTCATCAGCTCAAGAAGATTGTCTATTCTCGCCTCGTCCGACAAGGAGGTATCCTGAAAAGGATAGGAGTGTTGCCCCGCCGCCATAGTCATTGCGCCGACGGCCAGGAGGAAAAGCAGTGAGATCTTTTTCATGGTCGATTTCAGATTAGTGTGAGTTATGGGTTAGTATGTGTATTCAAACCTTTCGAACCACGCTTTGCCCGAGGCAGGCGCTCCGTTCGAGGTGGCGTATAGTCCTATCATCACTCCGGTGAATCCGCCGGCGACTTCGGTGCTGATGTAGCGGGTGTCGAGGGCTCCGAGACGGGTGAATTCGCCCTCTGCGCCGTCGGCAAAGGAGAAAGTATAGGTGGTGGGCGTCCCCTCGATGCGAAGTTTCACATCTTTGCCCCCGAGGGGCATCTCGGCCACAGTGTAGTCGATCAACCCCATCCGTGCGCGCAGACGAACGACCGGCGAAGAGTCCGCACCACGCGCCACGAACATGTCGTAGTGGTGGGTGGTGTTCTGATAAAGCGTCACACCGGCATGCTCGTCGGCGGAGGCGGGTGTGAATTCCATCAGTGTTTCGGCCGTAAAAGTATTTTCGGTCTGGCGACGACCCATGAACGATGGCGAGGCGGCCTCATCGAGGGTGACGGGCGAAACGCTCAGGCGCAGAGTCCCGGGCCGCTCGGTGAGCGAATAATTTTCGCGCACGGGATTGCGCAGCCACTGCCATTCAAAGCCCGGAGTGGCCTTGTCGAACTCGTTTACCGTCGGTTCGGCGGGCCAGGGTTGCAGCGGCAGGGTCGGAACACGCATGTCGACCGACACGGTGCCGTTGCCGTTCACCTGGGGCCATCCTCCGCGCGGCCAATCGACCGGCGCAAGGTATGTCTCGCGACCCAACAGGTGGAAGTATTGTCCGCTCAGGTTGGTGCGGAAGGCCAGAAAGACCATCCACCACGAGCCGTCCGCAGCCTGCACCATGTCACCGTGGCCCGTGGCCTGAATCAGATTCGACTGCGACAACTGGTTGTTGTGGGTAAGGATGGGATTCATCGGGCAAGGGGTGTAGGGTCCCATAAGATTGCGGCTGCGGGCTATCGTCACACCGTGGGTGTACTCGGTGCCACCCTCGGCTATCATGAGGTAGTAGAACCCGTCCTTGCGGTAGATGTGCGGTGCCTCGGGATAACGTCCGCCCATGCCGTTCCACACCTGGGTCGGGGGTCCGGTCACCTTACCCGTCTCTATATCTATCGGGGCTATGCGCATTCCGCCACCGCCCGGATAGACGAAGTATGTCTTGCCGTCGTCATCCCAGAATATGTCGGGGTCGATGCTGGGTATGTTCACCCAGATCGGTTCGCTCCACGGCCCGGCGGGATCGGTGGCGGTGCAGTAGAAGTTGCCCTTGCCGGTATTGTTCGTGCAGATCACATAGAACACTCCGTCGTGGTGGCGGATCGAGGGCGCGAACAGACCTCCCGAGGAGTAGGCTCCGTTGAGCTCCAACTGGCTGTCGCGCGTAAGGCAGTGACCTATCTGGCGCCAATTAACCAGGTCGCGGCTGTGGTAGATCGGCAGTCCGGGAAAATATTCGAACGACGAGGTGACCAGATAAAAGTCATCGCCCACGCGGCAGACGCTGGGATCGGGATTGAAGCCCGGAATCACGGGATTGCGATAACCGGTCTGCGAACCGAGCGAACCGAGCGAACCGATCGCAAGAGCCGCGAGAATAAGTGTAAAAATCAATCCTTTCATTTTTGACCGATAGTATATTAGGTTTCTTCGTTCGCAGGGGGATCCTCGAACCGTTTTTTATACTCGCTCGGGGTGACGCCGAACTCCTTTTTGAAGTATCCGCGGAAATATTTCGGGTCGTTGAACCCGACTTTGTAGGCCACCTCGCCGACGAACAGCTGGCTCTTTTCGAGCAGATCGGCCGCCCTCTTCAGACGTATGAAGCGGATGAATTCCGAAGGTGTCTTGTCGGTCAGGGCCAGCAGTTTTTTGTAGAAATAGACGCGGCTGATGCCCAACTGTTGACACAGATCCTCGACCAGAAAGTCAGTATTGTCGATGTTCTCCTCGACTATCGCAACGGCCTTGCGCACAAATTTCTCATCCATGGTGGTAACCTCTATTTCGCTGGGTGAGATGTCTATCCGTTTGCGGAAACTTTCGTATATCGTCTTCTGGCGCTCGATGATCTTCGATATCTTCAACAGCAACATGTCGATATCGAACGGTTTTGAGATATAGTCGTCCGCACCCGCCTCGATGCCCGAATATTTGCTCTCGTCCGAAGATTTTGCAGTCAACAGCACCACCGGAATGTGCGACGTACGGATGTCGCCCTTCACCAGACGACAAAACTCGTATCCGTCCATGCCGGGCATCATCACATCGGCCAGAATCAGGTCGGGCAGATCCTCCAGCACCCTTTCCCACGCCTCCCCTCCGTCCGCCGCCGTGAGCACCTTGTAGGAGCCCTCGAAAAGCACCGACACGAATTCGCGGAAGTCGTCGTTGTCGTCCACTATCAGTAGCAGCGGCTTTCCCACTCCGCCGCCGTTTACCTTGTCGCTCCCTGTGGTTGTGGTTGCGGGCGTGTTCGCGGAGGCCGGCCTGTCGCCCTCGTCCCGTATCGAAAGCACCGTGCGACGGCGGCTCTCGGCCAGCGACGAGTTGCGGATCGGGATCGTCACGGTGAATACCGAACCCTCGCCCTGAGAACTCTCCACAGAGACACCTCCGCCGTGCATGCGGGTGAACTCGCTCACCATGTGAAGTCCCAGCCCCGTTCCCGATCCCGTCGAGCCTGGTGCCTCCTCGACTCTGTAAAAACGGTCGAATATGCGATCCCTGTGTTTAGCCGGAATACCGATGCCGGTGTCGGCCACACGGATGCAGAGATTGCGTCCGGCCTGACCTCCGATCGCCTCGCTGATCGAGACCGATACATCGACCGATCCCTCTTTGGTGAACTGGAATGCGTTGGCCAGCAGATTGGTGAGTATCTTGGTCATCTTGTCGGCGTCGAAATCCATGTACAGCTCCTCGATCCAGGTGGTGAAGGTGAGGCGCACGGAGCGCTCCGAGGCCAGATTCGAAAATCCGTTACATATCTCCTTGATGAAACCGATGATCTCGCCCGCCGCCGGACGCAGAACCATCTTGTCGACCTCCAGTTTGCGCAGATCGAGTATTTCGTTGACCATCGTCAGCAGCGACCGGGCATTGCGGCGCATCATCTCCAAAAGCGAGCGTTTCTCGGGCGACTCCTCGCCGCGGAGCAGCTGTTCGAGCGGAGTGAGGATCAGCGTGACTGGCGTTTTGAACTCGTGGCTCACGTTGGTGAAAAAACGGAACTTCATCTCGTCCATCTCGTGCTTCTTGTCTATCTCCAGCCTTCTCTGCGCCTCGACGTACTGTTTCCGCTGCCGGTCGAGCATGTAGCCCAGGAACAGTTGGATGAGCACCCCGGCCAACGCGACGTAGATCACTATCGCCCACCAGGTGAGCCACAGCGGTGCCCTGACATTTATATACATCCTCAGCGGCGCTTTCGACCACTTCCCCTCGTCGCCCGACGACTCCACCAACAGCGTATAAGAACCCGGACTGAGGTTGGAGTAGGAGGCCACACCCTGGCCGAACGTTCTCTTCCACTCGCGGTCGAAACCGTCCAACCTGTAACGGTACTCCACACGGTCGGGGTGGATGTAGTTCATGGCCGAGAAGCTGAACGTGATCTCGTTCTGTCCGTGAGGCAGCGTTATCCCCTCAGTGTCGTCTATCACACTATGCAGGATCGCTTCCCGTACGCCGTTGGGATAGGGTAACACGCGGCGGCCGTTGATCGCCAGATCGGTGAAACGCGGCGAAGATGCGTCCCCGACCGAAACGATCCTCATCGGATCGAATCCTATGTAGCCTTTTGTAGTGCCGAAATAGAGCCATCCGCGCGTGTCGCGACAGACAGCGTTGTGATTGAAGTTGTGGCCCGGAAGACCGTCCTCGGCGTAGTAGCAGGTGAGGCGGAACCGGCTCTCTCCATCCCTCGATATGCGCACCAGACCTCCGCGCGTGCCGGCCCAGACGTTGCCCTGACGATCTTCGACCAGAGAGACGACCTCGCTGACGGGAAGCCCGTCGACCGGAGTGATGTGAACGGGCGGCCTTCCCGACGGATCCAGTACGGTGATCTCGTTGTCGGAGGCCATCCACACCGCCCCGCGCGAGTCGCGGATGGCATAGTTCGGCAGTCCGTAACCCGGAGCGGGCCCCCTGTCGCGACCCGTCGCCCCGAGCGATATCTCTCCCGAAGCGGTATCTATCACACTCAGTCCCGCCGCCGTGCAGACATATATCCTGCCGGCGAAAAAGCCCGAGACCGAAAGTACATAATTGGAGGTCAACCCGGGGGTGTCGGCGGCGGTGTGGTGGGTGAAGATCCTGCGCGAGGGATCGAGACAATCCACTCCCCCGCCCAGCGTGCCGATCCACAGGTTGCGGGCGTCGTCCTCGCTGATGCCGTAGACGCTGCGGCTCGACAGGGTGTTGGGGTTGGCCTCGTCGAATTCGTATCGGGTGAAGCGCCGGCCGTCCCACGAACACATCCCCCCGAGATAGGTTCCGATCCATATCACGCCCGTCGAATCCTCGGCCAGCGCCGTGATTATGTCGGAAGAGAGGCTCGTCGGATCGGCGGGATCGTGGGTGAAGGTTCTCTTCTGGCCCGTCTGTTCATTATAGCATATCAGTCCGCCTCCGTTGGTGCCGATCCACAGGTTGCCGTTGCGGTCGCGGCAGAAAGCATTGCAGTCGACCTCATCGGAGATTGAGAAAGCTCCCTGCGACGAGAACCGGAACATGTCGGGATGGTACAGCGACACGCCGTTCTTGTAGGTTCCCGCCCACACGATTCCTCCGGAGGGGTCGCACCACAGCGATATCACCGAATCCTGACCCAGCGAACGCGGATCGGAGCGGTCGTGTTTCAAAACGGTAAAGCTGTTCTGTTTTTTGTCGAACACGTTGATCCCCCCGTGGTCGGTGGCGATCCAGATCGCTCCTCTCGAATCCTGCCCCACGGCTCTGACAAGATCGGCCGACAGTGCGGGCGAGCTGTCCACATAGAAGAATCTCCACTTCCCGCTGCGCGGATCGAGCAGCGCCGCACCCTCGTCGCTTCGGGCCGGATAGACCCACACCTCGCCGTCGGAGTCGAGGAAAATTGACTTATTGAATGTGGAGCTCTGGTAGTTGTCGCTGAAATGGGTGTTGCGCATCACCACGCTGCCGCTTCTCGGATCGAGACACTCCAGCACGCCGAGCGAATTTATCATCCACACGTTGCCCTGATCAAAAGCTATCGAGGTGATGTCTCCAGGCGAAAGGGTCTCCTCCGATACGTTCTGCGGATAGTGGGCCATCGACCCGTCCGGCCGGAGACAATAGACCCCGCGGTCGGCGTAACAGGCCCACATCGTGCCGCGCGGATCGAACCGGATGAGATAGGGGCGCAAGGGGAGTCCGCGCGAACGCATCAGCGAGTCGGTGTCGGAGTGGAACATGTCCGTCCGCCACTCGTACATGGCATAGGTGCTGGAGACTGGGCCGGTGAGCCACATATTGCCCTCGCCGTCCTCGACGATCGAGGTGATACGGCTGTAAGGCATGCCTCTGTCGCCGACGCGGTAGGTGCGGAAAAAACTACCGTCGTAGCGGTTGAGACCGGAGTTCGTGCCGAACCACATGAAGCCCCTGCTGTCGCGGTGGATACACACCACCTCGTTGTTCGAAAGGCCCTTCATGTTGTCGATACGATCGAACATGTACTCCTCCGCGGGTGCGAAAGGGCGCGCCGTGGCCGACGGCAGCAGAAAAACCACGATTAATGACAGTAACGAGATGTGTTTCACGACAGTAGCAGGATCAGATAGTGGGAACCGCATCGTGAAAGTAATCATTTTTCGTCAACCCGCACTGTCGACTTAACAAAAAACACCCACACAGGAAACATCCGACACCCTATCGTCCACAAAACAGCCCCACTCAAAATACAATAAATAGCGCACGTTCCGATCATTTTACCTACCTTTGATTCGGGAAAAACTACATACCGAAATATATGAGGAGATCTATCGTTTTCGCAGCCCTGGGGCTGATGTTCGTTTCGTGCGGAAAAGGCAACGAAACAAGACTCAGAGAGAGTTTCAACGACTGCTGGCATTTTCAACTGGGAGATGTGGCCGGAGCAGAGGCCACCGAGTTCGACCACAGCGCGTGGAGGACGCTCGACGTGCCCCACGACTGGAGCATCGAGGGCGATTTCTCGCTGTCGAACCCCTCGTCGCCGGGCACGGGAGCACTTCCGGGCGGCATTGCGTGGTATCGCAAAAGTTTCACGCCACAATCCAGATTCGAGGGCGAGAGGATCTACATCGACTTCGACGGTGTGTACTGGAACAGCACGGTGTGGATCAACGGTGAGAGTCTGGGCAATCGTCCGAGCGGCTACATCTCGTTCCGTTACGACCTGACACCACATATCCGATGGGGCGAGGAGAATGTCATCGCCGTGAGGGTCGACAACTCCATGCAACCCAACTCGCGGTGGTACACCGGTTCGGGTATCTACCGAAACGTTTGGCTTGTTTCGGTGGGTGCGCTTCATATCGACAATTGGGGAACGTTCGTCACCACTCCCGAGGTGAGTGCCGAGAGTGCGACGGTGGAGATCGACGCCACAGTACGCAACAGCTCCGACGAGGCGGCCGAAAGCGTCGTGTGGACCGAGATCATCGGCCCGCGGGGTGGACGGGTGGCTTCGAGTAAACGTCTGACCGTCATCATCGAGGCCGGAGAGACCGCCACGGCAAAGGCACAGGTGGAGGTATCCTCGCCCGAGTTGTGGTCGCCCGACTCACCCGAGCTTTACCGCGCGGTGACATACGTGGAGAGTGGTAGGAACATAGTCGACAGGTATGAAACAACATTCGGAATACGATCGTTCAACTTCGACGCCGAGCGGGGATTTTTCCTCAACGGCGCCTCGGTAAGGCTCAAAGGGGTCTGCATGCACCACGACATGGGAGCTCTGGGATCGGCAGTACACACCCGCGCGCTGGAACGACAGCTTGAGATACTGCGCGCGATGGGTTGCAACTCGATCCGCACTTCGCACAACCCGCCCGCGCCCGAACTTCTGGATCTTTGCGACCGGATGGGATTCATCGTAATGGACGAAACCTTCGACGTGTGGCGCAAACGCAAATCGAGATACGACTATTCGGTATTTTTCGGCGACTGGTACGAACAGGATTTGACCGACCACATCCTGCGCGACAGGAACCACCCCTCGGTAGTGATGTGGAGCATCGGCAACGAGGTGCTCGAACAGTGGGACGACGTGAGGGCCGACACCATGACCATGCAGGAGGCCAACACGCTGTTGAACTTCGCAGGAATGTTCTCGGGCCCGCAGGCGGTCGACACGACTCTCCACGTCAACTCCATTCTGACACGCAAGATGGCCGACATGGTTCGCGCGATAGATCCGACCAGACCCGTCACCGCAGGGTGTCAGGAACCGCGTCCGTCGAACCTTCTGTTCCAGGCAAATACTCTCGACATTATAGGCTTCAACTACCATGAGGCGGACTGGTTGACCTTCCCCGAAAACTTCCCGGGCCAGAAGTTCTACATCTCCGAATCGACCTCGGCGCTCGCCTCACGCGGATACTACATCATGCCTTCGGACACGGTGTTGGTGTGGCCGAGCCAGGAGCGGGGCAGACGTTTTCAACAGCCCGTCAACCACTGCTCGGCATACGACAACAGCCACGTGCCCTGGGGCAGCACACACGAAAAGAGCCTGAGAATGTTCCGCGATCTGGAGTACGCGGCGGGTATCTATGTATGGACAGGTTTCGACTATCTGGGCGAGCCGACGCCGTTCTGGTGGCCTTCGCGCAGTTCCTATTTCGGGATCGTCGACCTTGCCGGCTTCCCCAAGGATGCTTACTATCTTTATCAGTCGGAGTGGACTTCGGACGACGTGCTGCACGTGTTCCCCCACTGGAACTGGAACGAAGGCGATCTGGTCGACGTGTGGGCCTACTACAACAACGCCGACGAAGTGGAGTTGCTGCTGAACGGTCAGTCGCTGGGACGGCGCGCAAAGTCGGGCGACCAGATGCACGTCCAATGGCAGGTGCCCTGGACGCCGGGTGTAATCACCGCGGTGTCGTATCGCGGCGGACAGGAGGTGCTGAGGCGTGAAGTTCGCACCGCGGGCCAAGCTGTCTCGATACGTCTGACTGCCGACCGCGAGCAGATCGAGAGCGATGGCCACGACCTGTCGTTCGTCACGGTGGAGGTGGTCGACGCCGACGGTACGCCGCTGCCCACTGCCGACAATCTGGTGAACTTCACTGTGAAAGGAGGCCGGATAGCGGGCACCGACAACGGAGACCCCACGGATCCGGTGTCGCTGTCGAAACCCGACCGCCATCTCTTCTCGGGCAAGGCGCTGGCCATAGTTAAGGCCGACACCAAAGGCAAAGTAACGCTGACCGCCTCGGTCGAAGGGGTCGGACAGACATCCATAACCCTGCGGGCGAAGTAGAGGAGCGTTTTGCGGGGTCGGGCGATATTTGCGGGCGGGGCGTCTGCGATATCGCCCGGTTTTTTCTGACAACTAAACACACACGTATATAGATTATGAAAAAATTTACAAGTATCGGACAATGGGCCGCCGCATTGGTGGCCGTAGTGATTCTTTCGGGATGCGGGCCTACGGGCGCTCCCGGTTACACGGTCGTGGATGACGCTGAGTGGCTGGCCCTTTCGCCCACGGTGCCGACGGTCAGGGTCGTCGCGCGAGGATCGGACTCGCTGGCCGGACGCGGAACGCTGAGGCTTGTCGCCTCGCCCGACCGGTGCGAGGCATTCGAGGGATTGGCCGCGGGGGATAATGTGCGTTTCTCATACGAGCGTCTGGCGCCGGTGTACGACCGCACTCAAAAGGTAAAGGTAGAACGCGGGGACTCCGTCGAGGTGGTGTTCAACGTGGTGCTGCCCGAGGCGGGTTTCTATCGCTGCATGGTGATCGCCGACGGACGGGACACACTTAAAAAATTCAATATAGGGCTCGACCCCGAGCTGATAGTTTCACCGGCCGATGCACAGCCCGACTTCGACCAATTCTGGCAGGCGGCACGGGCCGAGCTCGATGCCGTGGCTCCCGACTACCGGCTCACCGCTATGCCCGATGCCTCTTCCGCCGCACGCAGCGTTTATCTTGTCGAAATGCGCTCGTTGGGCGGAGAATTGATCCGGGGGTACTACGCGCGGCCAAACAAACCGGGTCCCCATCCCGCCATTATCAACTACATGGGCTACGGCGCTCCTGCGTGGAGACCGAGGCCCGACTCAAGACCCGATTATGTCGAGTTCGTACTTTCGGTGCGCGGCCAGGCCCTCAACCTGTCCGACAATAAATACGGCGACTGGATCACCTACGGCCTCGACGACAAGAACGGGTATTATTATCGGGGCGCGTTCATGGATCTTGTGCGGGCGGTGGACTTCGTGGCTTCGCGGCCCGAGGTCGACACTGCGCATATCTTCGCCGAGGGAGGTTCGCAGGGAGGCGCGTTCACGATGGTGGCCGCCGCGCTGGACAACCGCATTGCCGCCGCCGCTCCGACGATCCCGTTCCTGTCGGACTATCCCGCTTACTTCTCGATCGTTCACTGGCCGGCCGAACCGGTCGTAAGGAAGCAACATGAGTTGGGCATTCCGGACGAAGATCTCTACCGGACGCTGTCGTACTTCGACGTGAAGAACTTTGCGGGCCGCATCACCTGCCCCGTCATCATGGGCTTCGGTTTGCAGGACGAGACCTGCCCGCCGCGCACCAACTTTGCGGGATACAACCTCATCACTTCGCCCAAAGAGTACTATTGCTATCCGCAGAACGGCCACAACGTTGGTCGCGGATGGGGAAGGATCCGTGACGCGTTCTTCGCCGAAGCGCTGACCAGATAATCTATTTTAAAACAGATATACTAAACCTGAAATTTTAACCATGCCATGAAACAATTAAAATTACTTCTTCTCCCGATGTTGTGTTACGCGGTATCGGCCCGGGCCGAACTGCGACTGACCGAAGTGCGCACCGCTGCCGACAATGTGTTGGTGGTGATGTTCAAAAGCGATGTCGTCAGGATGGACGAGGTCGATATGACACCGGCCGCATGGCGGGTGAACGGAACGCCGGTCGAAGCGATCAACCGCTTCTCGACCGAGGCCGACGCCTGCGACCACCACATCTACCTCACAGTGCCCGCACTCGTGAACGGCAAAACCTACAAGATCGAGACTCCGCACGGTAACACCGAGATCACGTTCGATGACAAGCGGATATTCTGCGAGGCGATCAAAACCAACCAGGCGGCATACAGCGCCCTTTCGAAGGTACGTTTCGCCAACCTGGCCATCTGGCTCGGAGACGGCGGGTCGAAGCGCATCGAGGGCGAGCTGCCCGAATATGTCGTGTTCGAAGAGCGTAGCGGCCGCCAAATAGCCTCGGGCAAATTACGTCAGATGGGCAGCGACGCCTCGTCGGGTGACTTCGTATACCGGATCGACCTATCGGCCGTGCCCGAAGGAGGCCCCTATCTGGTTTCGGTCAGCGGCTACGGTGTGTCGTATCCGTTCGGCGTTGGTGGCGATTTTTCGCGCCGGTTGTCCTACACGAGTTTTCGGGCTCTGTATCAGCAGCGCTGCGGAGTGCCGGTGTGGGAGCCCTATTTCTGGAACATCCGTAAGGATCCGTGCCACGTGACGGTCTATCTGACCTACGGCCCGATCGGTGAAGCACGACTGAAAGTGACGGGCGAGGAGCCTTCGATCAGGGCGTGGGGAGGCTATCACGACGCGGGCGACGCCGACCGCAGAACCTACCACATGGATGTCACCTCGACCCTGCTCACCACCTATGAGTTCTTCCCCGAATATTTTACCGACAGGCAATTCAATTTCCCCGACATTTTCGACGAGGAGTTCAACGTCATCGGCGACGGCAACGGTGTGCCCGACATTATCGACGAGGCGGAATGGGGCGCCATGTTCTGGGAGTATGTGCAGACCGAGACGGGCGAAATGCCCTGGGGCACCGAAACGACCGGCTACTCCCCTTTCACAACATACGATCGCGAAGACCATCTGTTCGGCACCGAGGTGCTCACTCCCTCGACCGCAGCGTGGGCTTCGGGAATGTTCTACCATCTGGCACGGCTGATCGCACCCTGGAAACCCCAGCGCGCCGCAGAACTCGTCCGCCGTGCCGAACTTGCACACGCAAGCCTCAAGGGAGAGATCTTCCCTACTTTCGAGATGTACTACTCGGTAGAGAAGTATCTGTACACGGGTGACGAGGCAGCCCACGACTATGTGATCGCCCATGCCACCGACGCCTTTGAGTTGATCAACACCTACAACGCCGGAACCGAGATCTTCGCTCGGAGTGGCTGGCTGACCTCGTTCTTCGGTTCCTACATAGTGGCCCGCGACCGCGCGACCGATCCGCGAACCGTCGAAATATTCAAGGCCGCCATCAAAGCCACCGCCGACAAACAGTTGGGCTATCTCGCCTCGAACTCATACCCCGTCGGCACGCCGATGAATCTGAGCTGGTGGGGCAGCAACACCTCCCAGGGACAGTACGCTTATCCGATGATGTTGCAATGGAAGCTTTCGGGCGAACAGCGCTACATTGACGGCGTGTCACAGTTGATGGACTACTCGATGGGGCTCAATCCGCTCGGCAAAAGTTTCATGACCGGCATGGGATTCAATCAGGTTCACCATCCGCACGACCGTGAGTCGGCCTACACCAAAGGCGAAATGGGTTGGGGCAACCGTCCGGGGATACTTATCTTCGGCCCGGGACTGATAACCCGCAGCGGAGAGTGCTATCCCGCTCTGGAGCGCGGCGTATCACCCCGCGAAAGGATCTACATCGACAACCGCGACGCCATTTCGCAGAGCGAGTTCACGATCTATCAGAGCCTCTGCTTCCCCGCCGCCATCTATCCGATCCTCTCCCAGGGAGGCAAATACAACGAGGCCGATTATCCTTACGGCAATTGATCGCACGACTGTGGGACATAAAAAAATCGCTGACCTTTCCGTCAGCGATTTTTTTATTGCGGGTGGGCGGCAAACGGCCCCCTGTTTGTTACAGTTTCACAATCTGCTTCTCACCGTTGTACGAGACCTCTTTGCCACGCGCGTCGGGATCGAAAGCCCGCGGTTTGTTCTTGTCCACAACCACGATGTTGAACTTGCGGCTCTGGAGCATTCCCTCGTACGAGCCCTGGCGTTGGTCGATGACGAGTGTGCGCGAGGCTTCGTCGTAGCTCATCGGAATGGTGCTGTATGCGCCCTGTTCGTAGTTGTAGTTCACACCCTCGTCTTCGTACAGGGTGAATGTGCCGTTCTGACCTGTGTAGACGTAGAGAGTGATGCGATCGTTGGGTTTCTGATCGGTGTACTCTATCTCGGGGCCGCAGGGCAGGATGGTTCCCTCGCGCAGGTAGAGCGGCATCCGTTCGTAGGGAGCGGCTACGGTTTCACTATGGCCGCCCTGAATGTACTTGCCGGTGTACATGTCGTACCAACCTGTTGTGGCGGGGAAGTAGACCTCGCGGCTGCGGGCGCCGTATTCATACACGGGGCAGACCATCAGAGACGGGCCGAACATGTATTGGTCGCCGATATTTTCGACCGTTCTGTCTTTGCCGAAGTCCATCACCAGAGCTCGCATGATTGTGTAGTCCTCCAACCACGTCTGTCCTGCCAACGAATAAATGTATGGCATCAAACGGTAACGCAGGCGGGTGTAGTCCACGATCGAGCGATAGGCGGGATGGTTGTCGGGTGCGATGTTGTAGACTTCGCGGTAGGGATACTGCCCGTGGGAGCGGAAGAGCGGGGTGAAGGTACCGAACTGGAACCAGCGGGCGTTCAACTCGCGCCACTCCTTAAGATCTTCGTTCTCGACACCGGTTTCGTTGAATATCCTCTGCGCGGCGACGTAACGACCCTCGACGCAGAAACCTCCGATGTCCATCGTCCAGTAGGGGATTCCGCTCAGGGCAAAGTTGATGCCGGCCGGGATCTGGGCCTTCATGTCTTCCCAGCGTGTGCCGATGTCGCCGCTCCACGTTGCGGTGGCGTAGCGTTGCAGACCGGCGAATCCCGAGCGGGTGAGTTGGAATACGCGCTTGTTGTTGTCGGCCTCGCGAAGACCCTCGTAGATAGTCTGGGCGTTCATCAGTGCGTAAGCGTTGAAGAACTTGGTGGCGGGGCCCATCTCGGTCGGACCCTGAAGAGCCTTGCGGTAGTCCATCGGTGTGCAGTCGCGGATATTGGGTTCCGAAGCGTCCATCCACCAACCGTCGATGCCCAGCGGATAGAGGTGGTCTTTGAGTTGCTGCCAGAAGAGTTTGCGTCCTCCTTCGGAGTAGGCGTCGTAGAATGAGCCGACGTAACCCGGGCCCACCCAGTCTTTGATGCTGTCGACCACGGCCTGGCGGTACATCCATCCCTTTTCGTCGAACTCCTTGTAGTGTTCGGTGTTGGCGTAGAACTTGGGCCACACCGAGATCATCATGCGTCCGTGCATCTCGTGGATTTTATCGAGCATCGCCTTGGGATCGGGAAAGCGATCCAGATCGAATTCGTGGCTGCCCCATGCATCTTCGGGCCAATAGTTCCAGTCGAGTACGATGTTGTCGATGGGAATGTGGCGGCGGCGGAACTCGGCGAGCGCGTCCAGAATTTCGTCCTGCGTTCTGTAACGTTCGCGGCTCTGCCAGAATCCCATCGCCCACTTCGGCATGATGGGGGCTTTTCCGGTGAGTGTACGGTATCCGCTTATCACATCGTCCATCGTCTCACCGTAGACGAAGTAGTAGTCGATCTGGTTGCCCATTTCGCTGTCTATCGAGAGTTTGTTCTGCTCTGCGGGAGCCACGGGGCTCAGCGCACTCAGACCCAGATAGGACTGGCCTCCGTCGGGTTTCCACTCTATGCGCAAGGGCACTTTTTTACCCGCCTCCATGTCGACGGAGAATTTATAGCTGTTGGGGTTCCACGCCGTGCGCCAACGCTCCGACACGATCTCCTTGTTATCGAGGAAAACTTTCACATAACCTGCATAGTAGAGGTGGAAACGGTAGATGCCGCTCTCCTTTGCTTCGATGTCGCCCGAGTAGAGTACCGAGGAGCCTCCCAGACGGAATCCCTGCGGAAAATTGCCGATAGAGAAGATATCCTCGTAGCGGATGGCGCTTTCGATCCTCTCGACGGGCTCTGCGCCCGGACGGCCCGGAGTGTAGCGAGCGGTGAGTCCTCCTTCGTTGCCCTTCGCGTCGTAGAGACGGAAATTTTCATTCAGATCGGCGTAGTCGCGCGGATCACCGAAACGGCTCAGAGAATAGTTGTCCCACAGCAGGCCGTAGTTTTTGTTGGAGACCACGAACGGGATCGACACCTTGGTGTTGTACTGCAACAGCACCTCGTTCTTGCCTTTGTAATTGAACTCGTCGGCCTGATGCTGCCCCAAGCCGTAGAACGCCTCGTCGTCGGGCGATTCGAACACCTGACGCAGGTAATATCCCTTCGTTCCTTCAACTTCGATGGGAGTGATGGTTTTGCCTCCGCCCTCGTTTTCACGCAGGATGGCGTTGCCGTTCTTGTCGGCGAATGTCACCTCGCCCGTCTCGCGCACGACGTTCACCTGCAACGCCGCGGTCTCAAGAGTGAGCACGCTTTCGGTCTCGGTGACCGTGAAGGGGGTTTGCTCTTCGGCCTGCGGCACGATGATGAGACTCTCCTCATTCGAGAACTCCCGCGCGGCGGTGGCCGACACGTGGATTATCCCCTCGTCCACCACCTGCAGACGGATCATTCGGGCGTCGTCGGAGCGACTGCCGCGCACTTTGACGACGAGGCCGTCGGAGGTTTGTTCATAGCCCTGTCCGGCGCACGACACCAGAGCGAGACAGAGTGCTATCCATAGGTTATGTTTCATAACTGTTGTGAGTTTTGGATTATAATTATTCAAGGTCGCAAGATCGGAATAATCCATCTAACTCAGGGATGTGTTTTGTTGCCAAACGGAGTCGCCACGGGGTGAAAATGTTAACATATTGGGGTAAACTGCGGTTTTTCGCCCATACGTTTACTCACCACCAGACCTGTTTGCCGTCTTCATACGTAAAGATACACTCTTCCCTGCCTTCGGTCGGATTGCGCAGCCACAACGACGCCCCCCCCTCGGGGAACGTCGAGAGAAGATCGCGGTGCATCGAGTCGACCCGGCGCACCGAACGACGACTTCAAAACTTTGCTCCGGCCGGAAACCTCCATTATCAACACGATTGCACGCAAAGGTAATGAAAAAAAAGAGCTCTTTTTTAACACTTTTTCGCGGTTGTTTTCAGGCTGATTAAACGGCGTTCAAACAACGATTGAATCGCCCTCAAACACATTGTCTGCAAAAAAATGTTTTTGCGGTCTTTTCGTTTTGAAATAACGGTCATCTCGTTTGGGCGATTATAGTTTCACGCGGTTTTTACAGATAAAGTCCAAAGGTATCCTTACATTAATCCCTGCAAACAGGAATGGAAAACTCCGGAAAACGTAAAAAGCGGCCCACGCGGGGTCGCTCCGTAAATCACTAAACAGGTGATTTTTCAGCCCTTTTGACGGGAACGCCCGTCAATATTCCTCCTCGTTGAAGAAAAAGTCGTCCTTGCTGGGGTAGTCGGGCCAGATATCTTCGATGCTTTCGTAGATGTCGCCCTCGTCCTCGATCTCCTCAAGGTTTTCTATCACTTCGAGCGGAGCCCCCGAACGGACCGCGTAATCCACCAATTCCTCTTTTGTTGCGGGCCAGGGGGCGTCTTCAAGTTTTGAAGCCAATTCGAGCGTCCAGTACATATTGTCTCCTTGTTGGTTTAAGAAAAGTGTAACGTGGGTGCAAAAATAAAAAATAAATTGATATATCCGATGCGTTTCACGATATCCAATATTTTTCTTTTATTCCCAGCGTGCCGACCGCCTTTCTGCCCGCCGTGTAGAGCCAGTCGGACAGACGGTTGAGATAGCGGGCGGGATCGGGCGAGACGGGATGGGTGGCCGAGGCCGCGATAGTAGAACGTTCGGCGCGACGGCACACTGTGCGGCAGATGTGGCTTTGCGAAACGATCGGGTGGCCGCCCGGAAGGGTGAAGCCTTTCACGGGGGGCAGACCGGCGCTCATCTCGTCTATTTGGTGTTCGAGCCTTTTCATCGCACTTTCGGGCAGCGGGGTAACCTTGCCTTCTCCTCCACGACCCGTTGCGAGTTGGGCCTCGACGGTCATCAGATCTTTTTGGATATCGTCGATGGCGGCGACTGTCTCCTCAAAACCGGCGGCGGCACGCATCATGTCGGCCAACAGGGCCAGATGGGCGGCGAGTTCGTCGACCGTACCGTATGCCTCGACTCGCGGATCGGACTTCGAGACACGCTCGCCTCCAATCAGCGACGTGGTTCCGCCGTCACCTGTTTTTGTGTAAACTTTAACTGCGCTTCGGCAATCCGAGCAAGCTCGATTGCTCTCACCTTGTCGTCGGTTCATAGTTTGAAGTGTTGTTTGGGCAGTCGTTCGTCAGTGAAAATGAGCAAAAAGCCGCGGTTGTCGATACTCGTGTGACGGTGCGATGACACCAGAGTCAGGGCCAGACGGCGACGTCCGCGATTTTCGTAGGGAGAAACCAGACACAGTGCCGCGCCTGTACCGTGGGCTTTTTCGGCGAGTGTGGCGGTCTGTTCCGCTGTCAGTGAGGGCATGGCGAAACAGAGAGTTTCAGTTGAAAGTTGAAAGTTGAAAGTTGAAAGTGATCGTTCGTCTTCGGCGAAGACCACCGAAGTGAAGCCGCGGAAAGTGTAGAGGTTCTGGAGCTGGGCAGCCCGTTTTTTTGAGAACCCGCGGCGGCGCAGCTCGTCGAAAAGCGTCGTGTCCGGGCCCTGCGGAGTGGTCTTCATGATGGCGTTGCGCACGATGCCGTACACGAAGGGCGAATGCACCTTCCGGCCGCGGAAATGCTTCACCCGCACCAGCGTACGCGAATAATTCGCCGCACGCACCAATTTTTTTCGTATGTGTCGTCTCTTCACTTTCAACTTTCAACTTCTTCCGCGTAGTCCACTTTCAACTCTTTAACTGTGCGGCCAGGCGGCCGGTGGAAAATGCGATCTGGAGGTTGTAGCCCCCGGTGTCGGCGTCGAGATCGAGCACCTCGCCGGCGAAATACAATCCCTTCACCAGACGCGATGCCATGGTTTCGGGATCCACCTCGTCGAGCGACACTCCGCCCGCCGTCACTACCGCCTGCTCCCACGGGCCATAGTCGACTATCGGGAACACGGCGCGTTTCATGGCGGCGATCATGCGGCCGATCTCCTCGGGGGAGAGTCGTGCGGCATGGGCTTTGGGATGCACACCGGCGCTGTCGGCCACGAAGTAGACCAGATTGCGCGGCAGCATCTTGCGTAGCAACTCGATCGAGAATGCACCCGAGGGAAGCCCTTCGAGTTCGCGGGCTATGCGGGCGCGGAGAGTATCCTCGTCGAGGGCGGGCTTGAGATCGAGCGCCACTTCGACTCGCCGCTCGTCGATCACCGCGTCGACCGCCGCACGGCTCATGCGCAGAATGACCGGCCCGTCGATGCCGCGCGTGGAAAACTCTATCTCGCCGAATTCCGAGGCAACCTGTTCTCCGTCGATCTCCAGCGTGGCACGTATGTTTTTGAGCCGCAGGCCCACTATGTCCTTCATCTTGGGATGGTCGCTACGCAGCGCCACGAGCGACGGACGCACGGGAACTATCGTGTGACCCGCGTCGCGCGCCAGGCGGTATCCGTCGCCCGTCGATCCGGTAGCGGGATATGTTGCGCCGCCCGTTGTGATAAGCACCGCACGACCCTCGGCTTTGCGCCGGAAACCGCGCTTGTTGGTGTACGTCACTCCGTATGTGCGGCCCGCGGCGGTCAGGATCTGCTCCACCTTCGTGTTCAGCATCACCACCACGCCGTTGTCGGAACACCACCAGCGTAGGGCGTCCGAAATTTCGTAAGCCTTGCCATCCTTTGGAAAGATGCGGCGTCCGGCCTCCTCCTCAAGTTTGACGCCCTGCTTTTTGAAGAAGTGGCAGGTCGCGTTGGGGGTGAAAGTTTTGAACGAATGGGTGAAAAACTCCGCTCCCTCAACACCCGTCGGGCCCGAACGAACCTTCGAAAGGAACTCCTCGGGCGGACACATGTTGGTGAGGTTGCAGCGCCCCTTGCCCGTGATGTTGATCTTGCGGGCGGTCTTCTCCATCTTCTCGATCAGCAGCACCGATCGACCGTCGCGGGCAGCAGTTCCGGCAGCCATGAGTCCCGCCGCGCCGCCGCCAACCACGATCAGATCGAAAACACGATCCTCGGGCACAGGTGATTTATCCGTTGTTTCTTCCATGTGGCCGCAAAGGTAGTGAAATTTTAACTATCTTTGCCAACGTATTTATAACGTAACGGCACAGAGATGTTGAGCAGGCGATTGTTGAGAATTAAGGTGGTGAAGGCGCTTTACGCCTGGTTTCAGTCGGGTGAAGAGGGAAGCGCACAGATGAAGGCGGCGCGAAAAAACCTGAGAGGGTCGATCGACAGGGCGTACGACCTCTATTTCCAGATGCTGTGGCTCATCGTCGAGGTGAGGCGATACGCGGAAGGGCGGATAGAGCTGGGACGGAACAAACACCGCCCGACCCCCGAGGAGCGGAATCCCAACACGAAGTTCATAGAGAACGAGTTCATACGACGAATAGAAGAGAGCGACGCGGTGGTCGACTATCTCAAAAAGCATAAGCTCGGATGGATGCCCGGCTATCCCGAACTCGTGAAGGAGATGTACGGGATCCTCGTCGAGAGCGATTACTACAAAAAGTACATGGAGGGCGGACGCGGCGACCTGGCCGACGATGTGGCGGTGGTGAGGGAATTCTACTCGTCGGCGGCTATCGAGGATAACGAATTGTTGGAAGCGGTGTTGGAGGAGCAGTCGGTGATGTGGAACGACGATCTGGGTTTCGCGTTGGTGATGGTGGTGAAGACGCTCGAAAAAATTCGCGAAAAGCAGGCCGATATTCCCGTGCTGCCCGAATTCAAGAGCGACGACGACCCTGCGTTTGCCGACCGACTGTTTGTCGAGGCGGTGGCGGGATATGACGACAACCTGAAGCTCGTGCAGCAGTTCACGCTCAATTGGGACGTCGAACGGATCGCGTTGGTCGACAACCTGATCATGACGACCGCGATGACCGAGTTGATGACATTTCCCGATATCCCTGTCAAGGTGACGCTCGACGAGTATATCGAGATAGCGAAATATTACAGCACTCCGGGCAGCAACTCGTTCATAAACGGAGTTATGGATAAGGTGGTCGAAACGCTTACAGCCGACGAACGGATAAACAAACAGGGGCGCGGATTGGTATGAGATTTGTCCGAGCGGCATTGATTGCGCTGGTTTTGACGGCGTGCACGGGACGGGAGGCGACCGTAACCTCGGGCGGAGCGGTGTTCGACATCTCGGCGGACGTACTCGCTGCGAGGAGCGACACACTGGTCGATATAGGATCGGTGCGCGCGGGCGAAGTGGTGAGGTACGACGCTCGGCTGCGAAACACGGGCACCGAGCCGCTGGTGATAAAAAACATATCGACCTCGTGTGGCTGCACACAGGTGGAGTACGAAAAACAGCCCATCGACCCCGACGGCGAAGGGGTGTTTTCATTCCGTTTCGACAGCCGCGGAATGTGGGGTGTGCAGATGAAACTGATAGAGATATACACCTCGGCTTCGGCGCGACCCTACAAGGTGATGGTGCAGGCCGAAGTAACCGAAAATTGAAACGAAATTACTCACTAAAAAACCGAAAAATATGATGAACTTCCCGATGTTGATTACAATGCAGGCCGAAGGTGCCGCAAAACCCGGCGGACTGTTCGGCGGAAGCACAGGCATGATCGTGATGATGGTGCTGATCTTTGCCGTGATGTGGCTGCTGATGATCCGCCCGCAGCAAAAACAACAAAAAGAGCTTGCACGATTCCGCAATTCGCTCGAAAAAGGCAATAAGGTCGTCACCGCAGGCGGTATTCACGGCACCGTGAAAGAGGTGAACCAGAATACTGTGGTTCTCCAGATCGACAAGGACGTCGCCATCGAAGTCGACAAGACCATGATCATGCGCGCTCCGGGCGCCTGAACAACCGACAGCCCCGCAAGATCATGACATCCTTCGACAGGTATGCCGCCATCGTCGGGGAGTACGTCGATTCGCGTGAATATCCGACCGCACCGCGCGCGCTTTACGACCCGATCCGGTACACGATGGAGGAGGGGGGCAAACGCCTTCGTCCCCTTTTCGTGTTGGGGGCTTGCGGGCTTTGGCGCGACGATGTGACCGATGCACTGCCCGCCGCGGCAGCCGTGGAGATGTTCCACGGGTTTACGCTGATGCACGACGATATCATGGACAATGCTCCTTTGCGTCGTGGCCGCGAGTCGGTGTTCCGGCGTTGGGGTGCGAATGTTGCCACTCTTGCCGGCGACGCGCTGATGATATACTCCTACCGCGAACTTGCACGAACTCCGGCGACGATGCTCGGGGCGGTGCTGGGTTACTTCGACGAGGCGGCCATAAAAGTTTGCGAAGGCCAACAGTTCGATATGGACTTCGAGGCGCGCGACCGAGTATCCGTTGCCGAACACACTGCAATGATCGAACTCAAGACAGCGGCGCTGTTCGTCGGGGCCGTGTCGATGGGTGCGGCGGTGGGCGGCGCTTCGGTCGAACAGATCGCGCGACTGCGGGAGTTTGCGCTGCAATTCGGCGTGGCTTTTCAGATGCAGGACGATCTGTTGGACAGCTATGGCGACCGGCGGTTGGGCAAAGCCGTGGGCGGCGATATCGTGGAGGGCAAAAAGAGTTTTCCACCGCGGGTGCGGCTGGTGCCGGTGATCGTGCCGAGCTTGCAATGATTCACAAAGATCTGCGATACTCGCCCGAGGAGAAAATCGCGCGGGTGTTGGAACTTTATGAACGCTACGGGGTGCGTACGGCGGTCGAGCAGGAGATCTCGCGGCGGTTCGAGGCGGCGGCGGCGGCTTTGGATTCGCTCTCTTCGGCGGGGGAGGTTGGCTCGGCGGGTTCGGTTTCAGCGGTGCGAATCGAGGAATTCAAGGCGTTTGCGCTCGGGCAGTTGGGTCGCACGAAATGATTTTGTCACACTAAATGAAGCACACCGATATAGAAATAATGGCTCCGGTGGGGTCGTGGGAATCGCTGGCGGCGGCGCTGGACGCAGGGGCCGATTCGGTCTATTTCGGGGTCGAAGGGTTGAACATGCGGGCGCGATCGTCGGCCAATTTCACGCTCGATGACCTGGGCGAAATCGTCCGGCGGGCACGGGCGCGCGGTGTTAAATGCTACCTGACGGTCAACACTGTTATCTACGACGACGAAGCCGAGCTGATGCGACGGATCATCGACCGTGCCGCCGCGGAAGGGGTCGATGCGGTGATCGCTTCGGATCAGGCGGCTATCCTGTATGCACGGGCGACGGGTGTCGAGGTGCATATTTCGACACAACTCAACGTCTCGAACACGGAGACACTGAAGTTTTATTCGCAGTGGGCCGACACGGTGGTGCTGGCGCGCGAACTCAACCTCGAACAGGTGGCGCGGATTCACGGCGAGATCGAACGGCAGCAGATTCGCGGCCCGCGGGGAGAACTCGTCCGGATAGAGATGTTTGTCCACGGCGCGCTCTGCATGGCGGTCTCCGGCAAGTGCTACCTCAGCCTGCACGAACGGGGCGACTCGGCAAACCGCGGAGAGTGTCTGCAAATCTGCCGGCGAGGATGGCTGCTGCGCGACGAGGATACGGGCGGCGAGATCGCCGTGGAGAACAACCGGCTGCTGTCGCCGCGCGACCTTTGCACGCTGCCGTTCCTCGACCGGATGATCGGCGCGGGAGTGCGGGTGCTCAAGATCGAGGGCAGGGCACGGTCGGCGGAGTATGTGAAACGCACGGTGGAAGTTTACGGCGAGGCCGTGGCCGCGGTATGCGACGGAACGTTCACACAGGAACGGGTCGAGGAGTGGACGGAGCGTCTGCGAGAGGTGTTTAATCGCGGCTTCTGGGGTGGATACTACCTCGGCGCGCCGGTGCCCGAGTTGACGCGCAGTTACGGGTCGGCGGCCACACGGCGAAAAGTGTATGTGGGCCGCGTGACCAACTTTTTCAAACGGATCGGGGTGGCGGAACTGCTCGTGGAGGCCGCGCCGATCGAATCGGGCAGCGATGTGGTCGTACTGGGTGAAACCACCGGTGCCGCGGAGATCGGTGGCATCGAGATTTTTGTCTCCGACCGCCCCGCGACAACCGCGCCGCAGGGGATATCGTGCTCGTTCAAAACCGATACGACGCTCCGACGGGGCGACAAACTTTATAAAATAGTGGAAAGTGATGTTTGCTAAAGAGATCTATGCGCAGAGGCGCGCCGAGCTTGCGCGCAAAATGCGGGGCGGCGGCCTGATACTGTTTCCGGGTCACGGAGAGTCGCCCGTCAACTATCCCAACAACGCCTATCGTTTCCGACAGGAGAGCAGTTTTCTCTACTATTTCGGCCTCGCGCTGCCCGACCTCGCGGGGGTGATCGACACCGACTCGGGCGAGGCGACACTTTTCGGCAATGACTTTACCATCGACGATATAATCTGGATGGGGTCGCAGCCAAGTGTGGCGGAACTCGGAGCTCGGGTCGGTGTCGGACGCACGGCACCTTTGGGCGAACTCGCGGCCATTGTCGCAGCCGCCGTGACCAGTGGGCGCGCCGTGCATTTTCTGCCGCCTTATCGCGGTGAGACTAAGATGCTTTTGGCGGGGCTGTTGCCTGGCGTAGTACCTTCCGAGGAGTTGATCCGCGCCGTGGTGTCGATGAGGGACAAAAAATCGCCCGAGGAGATCGCCCGGATCGAACAGGCATGCGAAACGGGTTACCGGATGCACACGCTGGCCATGCGCATGTGCCGGCCCGGAGCCACCGAACGCGACATTGCCGGTGCGATCGAGGGCGTGGCTTTGCAGAGCGGATGGGGAGTGTCGTTCCATTCTATAGTGTCGCAGCGGGGCGAGGTGTTGCACAACCACTCGCACGACGGGGTTCTGCAATCGGGGCGGATGCTGTTGGTGGACGCCGGGGCCGAGGCCGTCAGCGGATATGCCAGCGATTTCACACGCACCATTCCCGTCGACGGACGATTCACGGCGCGGCAGAAAGATATTTACGACATTGTGCTTGCGGCGAACAATCATGCTTTTGAGATATCGGCGCCCGGCGTGCGCTACGTCGATGTGCATATAGCCGCCTCGCGCGTTTTGGTCGAAGGGCTCCACTCGCTGGGGTTGGTGCGCGGATCGGTGGACGATGCCGTGGCCGAGGGGGTGCATTCGCTGTTCATGCCGCACGGGTTGGGCCACATGATGGGGCTCGATGTGCATGACATGGAGGATCTGGGCGAACGGTTCGTTGGCTACGACGACGAGACGCCGCGCTCGACACATCCCTCGTGCAGCAAATGCCGTATGGGACGGAGGCTGCAACCGGGGATGGTAGTCACGGTCGAACCCGGAATATATTTCGTGCCCGATCTGATTGCGAAGTGGCGGGCAGAAGGGGGTGTCGCCGCTTCTTTCGTCGACTTCGGACGCGTGGAGGGATATTTGGATTTCGGCGGGGTGAGGATCGAGGACGATCTGTTGGTCACCGCCGATGGCAACCGAATGCTCGGCGCACGGCGCATACCCGTCACCACGGACGAGGTCGAGGCGGCGATGAAAGCATAACGGGCACGCGGCTCAGCACATGGCACATCATAAAAAAGCCTCCGACGCGGGAGGCTTTTTTTAATTCACATTTCGGGTAAAGTCGCGGTTGATGTTCTCGGCCGAGGACTCCATTTCGTTCTGGAGCTTCACCATGTTGATCGCCGTCACGGCCGCCTCGTCGCCTTTGTTGCCGTGTTCGCCGCCCGCACGGGCCAGCGCCTGCTCCATCGTCTCGGTCGTCAGGATGCCGAACGCGATCGGCATGTTCCAAGCTACCTGCAACTGCACGATACCCTGGGTCACCCCCTGGCAGATGAAATCGAAGTGACGCGTCTCTCCCTGGATCACGCATCCGAGTGCGATCACAGCGTCGACGTCGGTGTACTCGGCAAAGAACTGCGCTCCGAGAGTCAGTTCGAATGTACCGGGAACATATTTTATGAGTATGTTGTGCTCGGCGCATCCAGCCTTTCGCAAAGTCTGAACCGCCCCCTTGAGAAGAGCCTCGGTCACCTCGCCGTTCCATTCGGCCACGACGATACCGAAACGCATCTCATCGGCCGACGGCACCGACGTGTAGTGCGACAGGTTTCTCTTCTTGACGGCCATTGATGGGGTATTACAACTTCTGTTCGGCCGCGGAGGCGAACTTCTCAATGTCGCGCGCTTCGAGGCTGTTGGGATACTCCTCCGACACACGGCGATAGGCAGCGGCGGCAGCGGCGTAGTCGCCCGCGGCTTCGAGAGCCAAACCCAGCTTCTTGAGGTAAGCGGGGGTTGTGAGAATGTTGTCGGTAGCGGCTACCGCCTTGCGGAAATGTCCGGCAGCGGCGACGTAGTCACCCTTCTGAACGTAAGCATCGCCTTTGAGGCCTTCGTTCTGGGCGTTGATCACCTCGCCCGGCACGCCCTTAACGGCGCGGTATTTCGACAGATATTCGAGTGCGTTGTCGGGCTCGCCCGCCTTCAGGTGGCAGATACCTGCGTAGTGGGCCGCAAGACGTCCCTCGCGGGTGCTGCCGTAACTCGCCACGACATCCGCAAAACCGAGGTTGTTGCCGTCGCCGTTCAGCGCGGTTGCGTAGTCGCCTGCTATGAACATCTGCTCGGCAACGTACATCGCGTCAGCAGCCTTTTTACCTCTCGGAACTTTGTAGAGACCTTCGTAGGCGTAGACGCCCGCCGCAACGACAAGGATCGCCGCAACCACGACGGTCACCGACCTCCAGTTGCGCTCGAACCACATCTCGGTTTTGCCCAGAGCGTTCTCGATCTTTACTTCGGGATCTTTTTCCATCTCAGCCGCCTTTACTTTCGGCGCCCTGCTCTTACGTTTTGCCATATCTCGTCAGATTTTTTTTCGAATTTGAGACTGCAAAGATAACTCTTTTTTTTTATTTGTTAACTCTGCGGAAATAAATTCCCGTTTAGACAGGCTGCACCTCGGCAAACCCAAATTTTATTTGGGTTTGCTCTCGGTTTGCACTATCTTTACCGACAGAAATCATCAGCATCGTATGATACTTCGCCGACTTTCGCTCGTGGGTTTCAGGAATATAGCCTCGGGAACGCTCTCTTTTTCGGGCGGGCTCAACTGTCTCGTGGGGGAAAACGGTGCCGGAAAGACCAATGTGCTCGACGCCGTACACTATCTGTCGATGTGCCGCTCGTCGCTCGGCGGAACCGACCGGCAGGCTCTGCGGCACGGGGACGAGTTCTTTGTCGTGGAGGGCGAATACACGGCCGATGCGGGACACTCCCTGGCGGTGGTGTGCGGATTTTCGTCCGCGGGCGGAGGCAAGAAGATGAAGTGCGGCGGCAAGGAGTACGAACGGCTGTCGGATCATGTGGGCGTGGTGCCGATGGTGATGGTCTCGCCCGCCGATACATTCCTGATCAGCGATGCCGCCGAAGAGCGCAGGAGATGGATCAATGCTTTCATCTCGCAGCTCGACCGCGGGTATCTTACCGCGTTGGTGAGATACAATACAGTGCTGGCCGAACGGAACAAATTGCTCAAAGAGATCTACTCGCCCGGGCATACCGAGATTTTGGATGTGTTGGATATGCAACTCGCCGTGCACGGCGATATTATTCATGGTCGTCGCGCCGAGATCGTCGAGCGAATGAAACCCCTTGTAGCGGAGTGTTACGCACGGCTGTCGGACGATCGCGAAAAGGTGGAGCTGAGGCGACGGGACGCGGAACGGCGGAGGTGCTGGCGGCGGCACGGGAGAAAGATCTGTTACACGGATTCACGACGAGCGGAGTTCACCGCGACGACATCGTGATGAGGATAGGCGGCGAGGCGCTACGCAGGTACGGTTCGCAGGGACAGCAGAAATCTTTTTTGATCGCCCTCAAGCTGGCACAGTTCGCGGTGGTGCGCGAGGCTGTCGGCGAGACGCCGATACTCGTACTCGACGATCTGTTCGACAAACTCGATACGGGGCGTGTCGAAAGGCTGATCGAACTCGTCTCCGGAGACTTTGGACAGATCTTTATCTCCGACTGCAACCGCGCGCGGCTCGAAGAGGTTTTGCGGCGCGGCGGGCGGGAGTATTCGCTTTTCGAGATCGAGAACGGAGAGGTGAAATGAGACGTACACGCACAGTGAAGATCGGGGAGTTGGTCGACGATCTTTTTCGCGATCCGATCATCCGGCGCAATATCGCCGAAGGGAGGCTGCCCAAAACGTGGGCCGAGGTCGCCGGGCCGATGATCGCCTCGTGTACCGACGGGGTGGAGTTCAAAAAGGGGATCCTTACGGTGCGGATATCGTCGTCCGTGGTGCGGCACGAGACATTCATGCGGCGCGGCGAGCTGCGCGATGCCATCAATCTGCGCTCGGGGCATGCGCTCGTGCGGGAGCTTATAGTAAAGTAACAGGAGACGGGACGGTTCTCGAAGAGATGCAAAAAAAGAGGCCCGGAAAAATTTCCGGAACCTCTCCCCCCCTCCCCCCTCCGTTCTGTCAGGGTTCTGTTTTTTATACCGGTCGGGCAACGCGGTTGACCAGCAACTCGATCTCGGCGCCCGTGCAGCCGATGTCGACGGTCTCGCCCGGGGCAACCTCGCCCGAAACGATCATCTGCGCCAACGGCTCCTCGATGCGATCCAAAATCGCACGCTTAAGGGAACGCACACCGTATTCGGGTTCGTAACCCAGCGCCGCAAGTTCGCCTCGCGCCTCCTCCGACACCTCGATCGTGTAGCCCAGCTTTTCGGCACGGGTGCGCAGGGCGTCGAGTTCGAGCTCCACCACCCGTGCGACATCTTCGGCCTCCAGAGTGTTGAAGATCACTATGTCGTCGATGCGGTTGATGAACTCCGGCGCGAAGGTCTGCTCCAGAGCGTTGCGGTACTCGTTTTCACGGCTCGCGGTCTCGCGCGAGGCGGTTGCCGAGGTTGCGTATCCGACTGCCGGAGCTTTTGCGGCCAGGGCGCGCGAACCGACGTTCGAAGTCATGATGATGATCGTATTGCGAAAGTCGATCTTGCGGCCCAGACCGTCCGTCAGATGGCCGTCGTCGAACATCTGCAACATCACCCCGAACACATCCGGATGGGCCTTCTCGACCTCGTCTAACAAAACCACCGAGTAGGGCTGACGGCGAACAGCTTCGGTAAGCTGCCCCCCCTCGCCGTAGCCCACATACCCCGGTGGCGAACCTATCAGTCGCGAGACGTTGTGTTTTTCGGCGTACTCGCTCATATCTATTCTTATCAGTGCGTCGGGGCGGTCGAACATCCACTTCGAAAGCTCCTTCGCCAACAGGGTCTTGCCCACGCCGGTCGGGCCGACGAACATGAATACTCCTATCGGTTTCGACGGATCTTTGAGGCCCGAACGGCTGCGCACAATCGAACGCGAAACTTTGCTCACCGCAGCCTGTTGGCCGATGACCACCCCGCCCAGATGGCTTTCGAGACGGCCCAGGCGCACGGATTCACCCTGGGACACGCGGTCGACCGGAATGCCCGTCATCGTGGTGATCACCTCCTCGATGTGCGCCGCGGTGATCTCTGTCGGCCCATCGGGCGTGCCGGCGTTCTTAGACCCGGCCTCGTCGAGGGCGTCGATCGCCTTGTCGGGGAAGTTGCGGTCGGTGATGTAACGTCCGGTCAGTTCGACGCACGCGAGGAGCGCCTCGTCGATGTAACTCACCGAGTGGTGACGCTCGTAATGGGACGCTATACGGCGCAGGATCTCAAGGGTCTCTTCGCGAGTGGCCGGCTCGACGACGATCTTTTGGAAACGGCGCTCCAGGGCGGCATCTTTTTCGATGTTCTCGCGGTATTCGTCCAGAGTGGTGGCGCCGATGCACTGCACTTCACCTCTGGCAAGGGCGGGCTTCAGAATATTGGCCACGTCGAGGCTGCCCTGGGTACTGCCCGCACCGACGATCGTGTGAACCTCGTCGATAAAGACTATCGTGTCGCGGCGGCCGGCCAATTCATCGACCAGAACTTTGAGACGCTCCTCGAACTCGCCGCGGAACTTGGTGCCCGCAATCAGCGACGCCATGTCGACCGAAAGTATCTTCTTGTCTTTGAGCAGTACGGGGACGTCGCCGGCGGCTATCTTGAGAGCCAGGCCCTCTACTATCGCACTCTTGCCAACACCCGCCTCGCCGACCAGAATCGGGTTGTTCTTCTTGCGGCGGCCCAGGATCTGGATCATACGTTCGATCTCTTTCTCGCGACCCACAACAGGGTCGATACGTCCCTCGAAGGCGGCCCGCGTCAACTCGACACCGTATTTGGACAGCATCGAGGATCCGGTTTTCGTATCCTTCCCGTGCGATGTTCCGGCCGGTCGATCCGAAGTGCCGGAGGTGTCGGAGCTGTTCGAAGGTTCCCAATCGTCATCCTCGGGACGCGGCGCGGCGCGTCGGATGATGCGTATCTCGCTGACGTACATCTCCTCGGCAGGCATCATGGAGAGACGGCGGCTGACGTCGTCCGCCATGATATGATACATGCCCAGCACACGGCCCGCGATGCTGTCGCCGGCCGCAAGTATGTAGAGCAACAGGTGACCCGTGTTGGGTTTGATCATAGAATCGACGATCGTGTCGGGCTCGGTGTCGGCCGCACGCTGCGCACCCGACCAGATACCTGCTATCTCGCCCAGCTCGGCGATCAGACGTGTGTAAAACTCCTCGCGATCCTGATGCGACGCCGTGGCGGATGCACGCTCGATCTCACGCTCGACACGCAATTTTATCTGGTACAACTCCCACTCCCTGAGACGGGAACGCAGGATCTTCACGGCATGAGAACCCTTCTGGCCCAACATAAGAAGGAACAGACGGTCGATCAGATGGGTCTTGTGATTTCGTTTCTCGGCGTCGAATACTCCGATCGCTATCAGATTTTCGAGCAGTTTGGATGGTTTAGTTTGCATCGTTTGTCCTCCGTGTTATCTGCATAAATAACGGCGACAACGATAAGAATATTTTATGGAATTTGAAAATACTATAAATTTATCGCGGCCACTCGCCCGCCTCGACGTTGGTGATTTCACCGCGGTCGATGGTCAGACGTACCGCAGTGCGCACCCGGTGGATGCCGCGATGGCCCGCCGCTCCGGGGTTGATGCACAGCGCGCCGAAGGTCTTTTCGCGGAAAATCTTGAGGATGTGTGTGTGGCCGCTCACGAAGATGTCGGGCTTGTGGCTCGCCAGGATCTCGGCCACCTGCTGCTGATAGCGGTTGGCGTAGCCGCCGATGTGGGTCATGAGCACGCTGGTTCCCTCGCATTCGAAAAACAGGAACTCGGGAAACTCACGGCGCGTCGGCTCGGCATCGATGTTGCCGCAAACCGCCTTCATAGGCTTGAACGCCGCGATACGGTCGGCCAATTCGAGCGAACCGATGTCGCCCGCGTGCCATATCTCGTCGACCTCTTTGAGGAATTCTCTGAGCGGTTCGTCGAAGATGCCGTGGGTGTCAGATATGATGCCTATGCGCTTCATGGCATCAAATGTACAAAAAAAATTTTGCGCTGACAAAATATTTTACTACTTTTGCCGTCTCGAAAAAACGCTTCCCTAGCTCAGTTGGTAGAGCACGACACTCTTAATGTTGGGGTCCAGGGTTCGAGCCCCTGGGGGAGCACTTTAACTGATTGAAAATCAA
>QMCE01000531.1_pt1 | contig 55694 bp, 47 predicted proteins | sample 1821851 | NCBI WGS metagenome assembly QMCE01 (sample SAMN09453174, study PRJNA476694) | Termite gut metagenome, whole genome shotgun sequencing project. | isolation source: worker | host: Odontotermes sp. | place: South Africa:Pretoria | collected 2016-01-28
AACATCAACCCCGAATATTTAAGCCATTATCTCGCCGGAACACAAAAGCGCGAGCGTGTTCTTTCGCTGATAGAAGCACCGATAAAAACGCCGATCGGCTGGTATGAATATGCGCCGCGTTTTTTAAACGACAACCGTGTTAATGAAGGCGCTTCGTTCTGGCTCGTCAACGAACCCCATCTGGATAAGGCCGCCCGTTTTTTTGCCGTCCCGCCGGAAATTATCGTCGCCATTATCGGCGTGGAAACTTATTATGGCCGTAATGTCGGCGGCTTTACCGTGCTTGACGCGTTAACAACGCTGGCGTTTGATTATCCGCGCCGCGCCGATTACTTTCGTACCGAGTTGGAGCAATTTTTCCTGATGGTCGTAGATAACAATCTCAATCCGGTATTGTTAAAAGGTTCATACGCAGGCGCAATGGGTATCGCCCAATTCATGCCGCGCAGCTACCGGCATTTCGCCGTTGACTTCGATCATAACGGAAAAATCAACTTATGGACGCCCGCAGACGCTATCGGCAGCGTTGCCTTTTATCTGTACGAGCACGGTTGGCAACGTGACGGCAAAATCCTAAGCAACGCGGTTGTCACCGATGAATCCTCCGTTAGTGTGCTTCCGCTTATCGACAACGGTCTGAGCGGCATAAAGAGCTGGCGGGAATGGCAAAGGCTCGGCGTTGCCCTTTCCGAACCCGACGAAACGATCTCCGATGACGAAAATCTGGCGTTGATCATGCTTGACGTTGCTAAAAACACGCCCGCCTATTATCTGGCGCACGATAACTTTCGTGTCATCATGCGCTACAACAAAAGCCGGATGTACGCGGCAGCGGTTACGCGGCTTGCCGAAAGCGTAGCGGCAAAGCGTCGTCGCTACGATTAATCGCCTCAATCATTATTGCGCCTTTGCCGCATCCCCCCTTGTTGCGCAGCGCCGGTTTCCGGTCGGCTGATCGAAATATTCGCCCTGCCCGTTTGCCCGGACCCATAAGACGGGCGCGACGTATTCGTCGTATTTGGCGGACGAATCTGTTGCGGCGGGCGCATTGGCTGTGGACGACTGCTCTCCTGCGGCGGTCTGATATACGAAGGCCGCTCATTACCCGGTAGCTGTACGTTGGGACGCACATTGGGCCGTTCATTCCCTTGCGGAGGTCTGACAGACGAAGGCCGTCCATCCCCTTGCGGCGGCCTGATATACTGCGGCGGTCGATGCTGCGGATTTGTATAATGCGGCGGCGAAGGACGATACCATGGCCGAAACGGCGGCGCCGCGACGCGCGCCCCGCCCTGGTAATAATAAGGCGGCGCGTACATCGGTGCCGGACGCCACCATGCGTTGTACGGCCCCACCACAACCGGCGCTGTCCGATAATATCGGCTATAAAGCGGCACGCTGATCGTGATCAACCCATTGTGCCAGTTAAACCCGCCCCACAGCGTAATCGAGGCGTGACGATACCCTCGCCCCCAATAATAGCCGGAAGCCAAAGACACACTAGGCGAACGCCAGTACACCGGGTAAGACGGCCACCACCAATCACCGTAAACGATTACGGGATCGTAATACGGCACGTAAATCACTTCACTGGATGCAGGAGTGATCGTAATATAAGGTTGCGTCGTTTCCGCATCCGTTCTTTCCCCAACAATTTGCTTGTCGTTGCTTGCCAGTGAATTCATGGCTTTGGCCTGTTGCCGCAAATACTGTATGCGCTCTGTCACCCGCTTTTGGTCGGACAACACGGCATCGCCAAGCTCTTGCATCCAACGCGGCTCATCATTCATGCGTTGCAAAACTTCGGGAACCGTCACCAACGCTTTCACACTGGCATCCCAATCCATGACGTCAAGCACATTTTGCAGGCGCTCGCCTTCGACCTCAGGATTCATCGCCCGCCAACGCGCCGCTTCGATCACATCCACCGGATAAGTCGAGGCCATCAACACTTGGGCCAGCACCGCATCGGGATACAACGCAATCGGTGCCAGCAATGCGTCAAGGCGCTCTATGGAAATAATTTCAGCCGCCTCTTCAGAAGAAACATATTCCGACTGGCCGGTTTCCTGGGCAATGACGGAAGAAAACGGAAAGCCGATCAGGCACAGCACAACCGGCAAGGAAAGCCAAAAACGATCTTGATTTTTCATCACAGCTTCTCCAGAAAAATTTTTATCATTATCTTATACGCGATCCGGATAAAGCACTGAACGTGGCCGGTTTTTATGTCACGAACTGTTCCCGCCATAACAGCCGCCAAATCACAATGTTTTTCCCTCGAAATCACACAGATCGTTAACAATGCATTCCGGGCAATGCGGCGTTCGCGCCCGGCATACATATCGGCCATGTAAAATCAGCCAGTGATGCGCGTTTCTCCGATACTCATCGGGTACGACTTGCAAAAGATTCTCCTCCACTTCGCGCACGTTTTTGCCTGGCGCCAACCCCGTCCGGTTGGCAACGCGAAAAATATGTGTGTCTACCGCAATCGTCGGTTGCCCAAATGCGGTGTTCAATATCACGTTTGCGGTTTTTCTGCCGACGCCCGGCAACTTTTCCAGTGCCTCACGGTCATTCGGCACTTGGCTGTGGTAATCGCGGATCAACATCTCGCACAGCGCAATGATATTGCGCGCCTTGGTGCGAAATAAACCGATCGACTGAATATGTTCAATCAACCCCTGTTCGCCAAGCGCCAGTATCGCCTCAGGTGTATTGGCGATCTCGAATAAATGAGGTGTCACTTTATTGACGCTTTTATCAGTCGCCTGCGCCGACAGCACCACTGCGATAAGCAGTTCAAATACCGAACGATAGTGCAGTTCCGTCGTCGGCTTCGGGTTAACCGACGCCAGCCGCTCAAAAAAAACACGAATTCTCGCGGGATTCATCATCCGTTTTTTTCTCCACGCTGTTGCGCCCATTGCAAACGCCGCGCCCGCGCCTTGGATAACGCCTCCTGTACTGCCTGCCGACGTTTGTGCGTTTCATCCTGCTTTGCCATAGGCAATGTACGCGGCAGCGATTGCTTCAGCAACCGCTGCAATCGCGCATGATAGCGTGTCCGCGCATCATCGGCGTCCCGATTTGTCCACACATGCGCCGTCGGCACAAGTTTCATGCAATCCACCGGACACGCCGGGATACATAACCCGCACCCGGAACACAGCAATGGCAACACACTGTGCATTCGTTTGGACGCGCCGATCAACGCGTCTAACGGGCATTCCCGTTCAAAGACAATATTTTCCGGCAGCAAAACGCGCATGAACCGCGCCAGCTCTTCCGCAACACGCTTTCCGCCCGGCGTACAAAGCGTCGACGGCGCTTTCTTCCGCGCCAAAGCTTGAGCATAATGAGCGCAATCGACATAGCCGCATTGCCGGCATTGGAACTGCGGCAACAAAGCATCAAGCCGTGTCGCTTCATCGTCCAATTGCATGGGAACCACAAGATGCCGCATTACTTTTTTTGAAAAACCGGCGGGTTAATAGCTTCCCGGCGGGGCAAAGCTTTCAAAACGCGTATATTCGCCGAGAAACGCCAAACGCACCATGCCGGTCGGCCCATTTCTTTGTTTGCCGATAATGATTTCTGCTGTCCCTTTATCCTGAGAATCCGTGTTATACACTTCATCGCGGTAGATAAACAAAATAACGTCGGCATCCTGTTCGATCGCGCCGGACTCGCGCAAGTCTGACATGACAGGTCTCTTATTCGGGCGCTGCTCAAGGCTGCGGTTTAACTGGGAAAGCGCAATCACAGGCACATGCAGTTCTTTGGCCAACGCCTTGAGCGATCGGGAAATTTCCGAAATTTCGGTAGCGCGATTTTCGCCTTGCGCCGTGCTGCGCATTAACTGCAGATAATCGACAATGACCAAGCCCAATTCCTTATATTGCCGCTTCAAACGTCGCGCCCGTGAACGCACTTCGATGGAGCTGAGCGCCGGTGTTTCGTCGATGAGCATGGGCGCGTCGCTCAGGCGTCCGAGCGCGTGCGTCAATTTATCCCAGTCATCATTATGCAAGCGGCCAACGCGAAGATTCTGGCTGGACAAACGCCCGACCGAACCGATCATCCTCTGCGCCAATTGTGTCGACGACATCTCCATGGAAAAAATCACCACCGGCAATTTTTTTTCGATCGCCACATGCTCCCCGATATTGAGCGCCAATGCCGTTTTGCCCATGGACGGCCGCCCGGCAATCACAATCAGATCGCCTTCCTGAAATCCGGAGGTCATCTGATCAAGATCGGCAAAACCGGTGGGCACGCCGGTCACATCGGAAGGGTCTTCGCGCTGATAAAGCGTCTCAATGCGCGTCACCGCTTCGGCCAACGCGTCTTTAATTTCAATAAATTGCTTTTGTCCGCGGACACCTTGCTCGGCAATATTCAAAATATTGGCTTCCGCTTCGTCGAGCACTTCGGTCGCGCTCTTGCCAAACGGGTTATGTGCACTGTCGGCGATTTTCCCCGCGGTACCGATCAATTGCCGCAATACCGAGCGATCGCGCACGATCTGCGCATAATGGCGAATATTTGCGGCAGTCGGCACGTTCTGTGCCAACGCGCCGATATACGCCAAGCCGCCGACGTAATCCAGCTTCTGCATCGCCTCAAGCGCTTCGGAAACCGTGATGACATCAATGGCTTTCCCGGCATTACCGAGTTTTTCGATGTGCTCAAAAATCAAGCGATGGGCTTCGGCATAAAAATCGTCGCGCGACAACACATCGGCAACACGATCCAGCGCTTCACCGTCAATCAACAATCCGCCTAAAACCGCCTGCTCCGCCTCCAGCGAATGCGGCGGCAACTTCAGCACCTCAATTTCCCGATCCGGTTCCGACATGGCTCATCCACAAAAGAAAGTGGAAGCATACAGGATGCCGCACATTCCATAAAGGGCTTCCGATACATATGGCTTACTTTAAAAGTCTTAATTTTCAATTGCTTAAATATCAAGACCGAGGCTGATATCCCTGTGTTTTCGCAAAAGAAATCGCCACACCGCCCACCGGCATGAAATATAAACAAACAACCTTTTCTTCACGACGCGCCGCTTTTATCGTCAGTCAATAGTACCCAAGCGCCGCTGCCGTTTCGCCGCCCGGCAATTTATAGCCATAATCGAGCAGCAGCTTTTTGACTTCACGCCGACGCATGAAGTCAAAGAAAAGCTGCGCGGTTTGCCCCGCGCCTTTGAGCAACACCATTTCCTGCGTGATTGGCGAACATATGGCATCAGAAAGCAAAACGGCACGACCGCCATTATCGCGTACAAGATTCTTCGCTTGCACATAAGCAATCAACGCGCCTTCCGCATTCTGATTCACCGAGGGCGGTACCATCTGGGCAACATCATTGACGATGATGAGCTTGCTTTGGATATCGTCCCAGACGAGTTTGCGCCGCAACGCTTCCTTGGCAAGCCGACCGTAGCTTGAGTTATCCGGGTCGGCAATGACAAAACGCGTCAAACGTCCTTCGCGCAACGCGCCGCGCACATCGCCCAAAAACGCATCCGCGTTTAACGCCGAGCGACGCGGCGTATAAAGCGCAAGACTATCCAATGCATATGCCTGCGGATCCTTGAACGTTTTACCTTCTTCCTTTAATTTTTGTGGCCAGGTATCGCCACCAGCCAAGAACAGTTCAACCGCCGCGCCATCCCGTATATCACGATAGATGTTACCGGGCGCGTCAAATCGCAACGCCGTCTTGCCGCCGCCGGCCTCTTCAAATAAGCGCGCAATCACGGGCAATACCTGCTGCAAATCGGTCGATGCCGCGACAACCGGCAAGGACGGCGGTTCCTCTTTGCCTTGTGCAAAAACACAAACGTTGAACATCAGGCACAACGGCATCGCCAACCCCAACCCCCACAAGCGAGAAAAAGTTGTTTTTATATCCATGACAAAATTATACTATCGTTCGACACGATGTTTTAATATTTCCGATATGCGATAATTCAGCGCAACTGTTTTTTGTTTTTACCCATGAGAAAAAGCCGCCTTTTTGTTTTTTTTCTGCTCCTGCCAATGCTTGCCGGCTGCGACGACGATTCCGTTATGGTCGCGCCCGATCCGGCGTCTTCTGTTGCCGTCACATCGCAGGAAGCGGCGGTCGATAACCCGATAACACCTTCCCAATCGTTGCAGAATGTGCCTTGGTCGTGGCAATACACGGTAAGCAAAGACGGCAACAAAACCGCGCCTGATCATCCTGAGAATTATGTCCTGTTGTTGCGGCCGGATGGCGGTATTGCCGTGCGCGCCGATTGCAATCGCGGCGGCTCCGCCTTCAAAGAACGGGAGGGCGGAAAAATTGAACTGGAAGCCATCGCAATGACCAAGATGCTGTGCCCGCCGGAATCCAGAAGCAATGAATTTATTGCCGATCTGCACGGTATTGAAAGCTACCGTACAATCAAAGCACCATGTTTTTCACGCCGCTGGTGACGCCTTAATTTCGCATGCACGATATCGTCAACAACATCAAGCCCAGCTCATGGGGCGCGTGGAAAATCGCTTTTCGCCCGAAAACCTTGTGGGTCGCTACCGTACCGGTCGTCTGCGCAACTGCATTGATGTTTGCGTTGCATTACCCGATTCACTTGCCCTCGCTCATTCTGGCAATGCTGTGTGCAATCATGATTCAGGTCATTACCAATCTGCAAAACGACGTCGGCTATACTGCGCGCGGACACGAAACCGGCGCGCGCGTCGGCATGCCGCGCGCCACACAAACCGGCTTATTGACACCGCGGCAAATTCGCCGCGGGTTGCTTTTCTGTGTATTGGTAACAACGTTGCTCGGTTTGCCCTTGGTGATCTGGCATGGCTGGCTTGTCCTGCTGATCGGCGCCGGTTCGATGGTTGCCGCCGTCTTGTATATGGCGGGAACGCGCCCGCTGGCATATACGGCGTGGAGCGAGGTCGTCGTCTTTATCTTCTTCGGGTTGGTTGCAGTCAACGGCACCACCTACCTGTTCGCGCACCGAGGCCTTGCCGCTTCGTGGTGCTTATCCGTCGCCATTGGCCTATTGGCAGCGGCGGTACTGCTGGTCAATAACTACCGAGATGCCGAACATGACCGTAACACCGGGCGGCATACGCTGGTGGTAACCTTGGGCCAACGCAAATCGCAGATTATTTACGGCCTGATGATCTTTACGCCTTTTGTCCTGCTGCTTCCGTTAGCCCGTATTACACCGCTTTTTCTGCTGTCCTGGCTGACATTACCGTTTGCCGTTCGCACCTATCACGCGCTGGCATCGAGCGCACCGGGATTGCATTTCAATGATATCTTGATCCGTACCGTTCGACTGGAGGCGCTTTTTGGCTTTTTTTTCACTCTTGGCGGTGTACTTGCCCGGCTGTTGCCTTAAACTTTTCGGCCACTCATGTCGGAAAATCCTTTTAAAATGCCATTTGCCTTGAATAAACTGTATTTTTCCGCGAAACCCTGCCCGATTTGTATTTTGGGCGCAACTTTTTTCAAAAACGCTGTAACCACAAATCGTTTTTTCTTCCCCAAATTTTGCGCTATGATTCCTCTTTCTTTTTTCGGAACGACTTATGAAACGAACGTTCCTCGACTTTGAACAACCGATCGCCGAACTTCAGGCCAAAATCGACGAGCTTCGAAGCGTCGATGAGGAATCGACGATCGACATCTCGGAAGAAGTTGATCGCCTGCAGAAAAAAAGCGATCAGCTCACCGCCGATATTTACGGCAAGCTCAACGCATGGCAGATCACACAAGTGGCGCGCCATCCGCAACGCCCTTATACGCTGGACTATATCGACGGTATCTTTACCGACTATCATGAACTGCATGGCGACCGCGCTTTTGCCGATGATCAGGCAATCATCGGCGGCTTTGCCCGCTTCAACGATAAGCCCTGCATTGTCATCGGTCATCAGAAAGGCCGCGATACCAAAGAAAAAATTCGCCGCAACTTCGGCATGCCGCGTCCGGAAGGTTATCGCAAGGCGCTGCGCCTGATGAAGCTGGCGGAAAAATTCGATGTGCCCATCTTCACGTTTATCGATACGCCCGGCGCTTATCCGGGCATCGGCGCGGAAGAACGCGGGCAATCCGAGGCCATCGGACGCAATCTCTACGAAATGTGCGCATTGCGTGTGCCGATTATCGTAACGGTCATCGGCGAAGGCGGATCGGGCGGTGCGCTGGCACTTTCGGTCGGCGACATCATGCTGATGATGCAATACTCCATTTACTCGGTGATTTCACCGGAAGGCTGTGCGTCGATTTTATGGAAATCGCCCGCGCATGCCGCCGAAGCCGCCGAAACGTTAGGCATTACCGCCGATAAACTGAAAAAACTCGACTTGATCGATACCATTGTGCCTGAACCGCTGGGCGGCGCTCATCGCGACCACGAGCAAACCATCGCGAAGCTGAAAGACGTGCTTGCCGATTCGCTCAAGCAACTCAACGCGATGTCGGTCACCAAACGCCTTGCCTTACGTAACGAAAAAATCATGTCATTTGGCAAGTTCAAGGAGAGCGTCAAAGCATCGTAAGCGTTATAAAACGCGCCGCCGTACCGACGCAAGAACCAAGACAACGAACATTCGACGCATCAAAGAGCCGCTGCGCGTTGTTGCGCGCAAATTTCACCAAAATCGGCGACAGCCTTTTATCCCATTTTGCTGCACCGTCGGCTCAACTTTTTTCTCTTTCCCGCTTGCGGGAGATGATCGTGGCGCTCTTTTTTCATCCGGCTAAGTGCCTTTTTCTACCGGAACGAAACGTTGCCAGAAGCACATGACAGAAAAATTCCGCGGCGTACGATCCTTTACCAAAATTGTTTCTACGTTATAATGGCGCCCTTTCACAGGACAAAAATTTTATCGCTTATTATTTAAGCAAAAGGAAAGTACATTATGACCGCCTCGGTTCAGCAAAAAGCAAAGATTATCGCCGATTTTCAACGAACCACCGGTGACACCGGTTCCCCGGAAGTGCAAGTCGCTCTTCTCACCTCGCGCATCAACGACTTAAATGGCCATTTCAAAGAACACCAAAAAGATCACCATTCCCGTCGCGGCCTGCTGCGTATGGTTTCCCGTCGCCGTAAACTGCTCGATTACCTCAAATCCCGCAATGCTGAAAGCTACAAAGCCCTGATTGAAAAACTCGGGCTGCGTAAGTAAATTTTCAAACAGGACAAGCCATGTCCGGTTTGAACAATACAAATCCAAAAAACACATGCCAGAGCGTTGTTCTCTGTGCCTGTATACTCTCAACCGCGCTTTTCTGATGCGCGGTCTTTCCTTTTCAAGGGGATAACCCATGCATGCCATTAAAAAATCCATTACTTACGGTCGCCACACATTAACACTTGAAACCGGCGAAATTGCCCGTCAAGCCACCGGCGCCGTGCTGGTCAGCCTCGACGAAACCGTTGTGCTCGTTACCGTTGTCGGCGCACAAAACGCCAAGCCGGGACAGGATTTCTTCCCATTGACCGTTGATTACCAGGAAAAAACCTATGCCGCCGGGAAAATCCCCGGCGGTTTCTTCAAACGCGAAGGCCGCCCTTCGGAAAAAGAGACGCTGACGTCGCGCCTGATTGATCGCCCGATCCGCCCGCTGTTTCCGGAAGGTTTTTACAACGAAGTGCAAATCATCGCGACTGTGCTGTCGATCAACCCGGAGATCGATCCCGATGTTCCGGCGATGATCGGCGCATCGGCGGCGCTGGCGATTTCCGGCATCCCGTTTAACGGCCCGATCGGCGCCGCCCGCGTGGGTTATCTCGACGGCGAATATGTGTTGAACCCGACCAAAAGCGAATTGCCCAAATCAAAACTCGATCTGATCGTCGCCGGTACGGAAGCCGCCGTGCTGATGGTTGAATCCGAGGCACAGGAACTTTCCGAAGAAACGATGCTCGGCGCCGTCATGTTCGGCCATCAGCAGCAACAGGCTGTGATCGACCTGATCCACACGCTGGTGGAAGAAGCCGGCAATCCGCTGTGGAATTGGCAACCATCGGCAAAAGACCAGACATTAATCGATAAAGTCACCCAGCTTGCCGAAACCGATCTGCGCGAAGCGTACAAGATGCGTTCCAAGCAGCAACGCTCTCAGCGTCTTTCCGAGATTGCCGCCAAGGTAATGACCGATTGCGAGGCCGGCGAAAACGCCGATCTGAGCGCACACATCGGCAACATTCTGTTCGACCTTGAAGCGAAAATCGTGCGCAACCAGATCCTGGAAGGCGAGCCGCGCATCGACGGTCGCGATACCCGTACTGTGCGCCCAATCACGATCCGTACCGGCGTTCTGCCGCGCACCCACGGCTCGGCGCTGTTTACCCGCGGTGAAACGCAGGCGCTGGTAGTCGCCACATTGGGTACCGCCCGTGATGAACAAATCATTGACGCGCTGCAAGGCGAATACCGCGACCGTTTCATGCTGCATTACAACATGCCGCCCTACGCCACCGGTGAAACCGGCCGGGTCGGTACGCCCAAACGCCGCGAAATCGGTCATGGCCGCCTTGCCAAGCGCGCATTAATGGCGGTACTGCCGAGCGCTGAAGATTTCTCCTATTCGATGCGTGTCGTTTCCGAAATCACCGAGTCAAACGGCTCTTCGTCGATGGCATCGGTATGCGGCGGTTGCCTTGCGCTGATGGACGCCGGTGTGCCGACATCCGCACATGTGGCTGGCATCGCGATGGGGTTAATCAAGGAAGACAATCGTTTCGCGGTACTTACCGACATTCTCGGCGATGAAGATCATCTCGGCGATATGGACTTCAAGGTCGCCGGAACGGCCATGGGTGTGACCGCGCTGCAAATGGACATCAAGATTCAAGGCATCACCAAGGAAATTATGGCGGTCGCGCTTTCACAAGCGCGTGAAGGCCGTATGCACATCCTGAAACTGATGGAGGAAGCGTTGCCGCACCCGCGCAGCGAAATTTCACAGCACGCGCCGCGCATGATGACATTCAAGATCAATCCGGAAAAAATCCGCGATGTGATCGGCAAAGGCGGTTCGGTGATACGGGCGCTGACCGAAGAAACCGGCGCTATCATCGATATTCAGGACGATGGCCAAGTGACGATCTCCTCGGTCAACGCCGAAGCTTGTGACGCCGCCCGTCGACGCATTGAAGACATCACCGCCGAAGTAGAGGTCGGTAAAGTTTATGATGGAACGGTATTACGCCTACTCGATTTTGGCGCAATCGTTCAGGTCCTACCGGGGCGTGACGGGTTGTTGCATATTTCGCAAATCGCCAAAGAGCGCGTCAATCAAGTGTCGGATTACCTGAAAGAGGGCCAGGCAATTCGCGTCAAAGTGCTGGAATCGGATGATAAAGGCCGTTTGCGCCTGTCGATGAAAGCCGCCGACGAAATGGCCGCCGAAATGCCTGCACCGGAAGCGGTTCCCGCAGCAACGCCTGAAAACGAATAAGTGTTTTTCGGTTTCCGGCTAAAATCAAAAGGCAGCATTCGCTGCCTTTTTTGTAAAAGGTCTTTTCTTAAGACCGTCGCGCAAAGATAGTGTGTTCTCTTTAGATCCAGGCTTTTTGTATGGAAATCGGACTCAATGCTGTTTTTATTACGGGCGTACTGCAAATTATCGCCATCGACCTCTTGCTCGGCGGCGATAACGCTGTCGTCATTGCGCTGGCCTGCCGTAACCTGCCGCCGGAGCAACGCAAAAAAGGGATTTTCTGGGGCGTATTCGGCGCAATTTTCCTGCGTATTGTTCTGATTTTTTTCGCGCTCCATTTGCTCATGCTGCCTTACGTTAAAATCATCGGCGGCCTGTTATTACTGTGGATCGGCATTAAACTGTTGCAGCCTGATCGCCCCGATCATAGCAACATTGCGGGCGACCAATCTCTTTGGAGCGCCATCAAAACCATCATCGTCGCCGACGCCGTGATGAGCATCGACAACATTATCGCCGTTTCTGCGGCAGCGCACGGCCATATGGCTCTGGTGATTTTTGGCATCGCCGTCAGTATCCCGATCATCATCTGGGGCAGCCAAATCATCCTGAAGCTGCTGGAACGTTTCCCCATTATCGTTTATTTAGGCGGCGGCCTTCTGGGCTGGATCGGGGGGCAAATGCTGATCACCGATCCGGCTTTGGCTTCGCTTTCCAACGACTTGCCGTCTTACAGCAAATACATCAGCGCGATGATCGGCGCGGTATTGGTCGTTGCTTGGGGCTATGCGCTGGCGTGTAAAGTGCAGCGCTCCGAAGAAAAAAATACGGATGGCTGCTGAACCGCGCAATCTTTAAAAACATCGCAGCCAATCAACAAAAGGAAAAAATAAAAAAAGAGCAGGAGTTCTCCTGCTCTTTTTTACCATCAGAAAAAAACAATATTACTTATTGCCTAATGCTGATACAAGGGATGCTTTGAGTTCTTCGTCGGTACCCGGCACTTTCGGATGGCCGTCTTTGCCTTCTTTCAACTTCGGCAAAAGTTCCGCTGCAGCATTGGCATTGCCGGCATACTTGGCGGACGAATCTTTAAAAGACGGTCCCATTTTCTTCTTATCGACATCGTGGCACATTGCGCATTTCGAGCTCATAAACGCGCTAACATCCTGCGCAACCGCAGCTCCCGCCGCAAAGGCGGCGCCTGCCGCTACCAGAACCAAAAGTTTTAACTTCATATTTTCTCCTTCTTTCCTATAAAAATGCGTTTACACGCAAATCAATGTCAGTAATATGCAGCGCCGCAAGTTTAGCAATCAAGGCGCTTTGTGCGCAACGCCTTGGTGACAATCTGTGCAAATTTGTTCGCCGCTTTCGAGAGCGCCTTTGTGCATATCCTTCAGATAATCTTTTTCCGGATTATTAATTGTCTCCATATAGTGGCAACTGCGGCATTCCGCGGCGTTGTTTGCTTTCATCCTCGCCCATTCGCTCTTGGCCATTTGTTCGCGGTGCGCTTCAAATTTTTCCGGAGTATTAATCGTGCCGGCAAAATGGCCATACACCTCGCGCAACGCTTTCACTTTACGCACCATCTTCGGGACAAACGATTGCGGCATATGGCAGTCCGAGCAACCGACACGAACACCAAATTCATTCGAATAGTGCTTCGATTCTTTCCACTCTTTTGCCGCATCATTGGCGTGGCACGATGAGCAAAATTCATCAGTGCCTGTTTCATGCAAGGCAAAATTAGTTGCCCCCAGAGCAACCGCGCCAACGACGATACCGATAATCAGCCAAAACCATACAACTTTTTTCATTTCTTTCTCCCTCTCTTTTGGAACATACTTTTTTATTTGCAGCACATTCCTTCTTGTTCGTTACCCAGAGCCAACGCTTTGATCAAAAAAACAGCTGTATTTTATTCAAGTTTAGACGCTTCTTCCGGCTACCCGTATCGCTTCATGATCCAGATCAATATTTTATATCCATAATATCAATAGTCGATTACCACAACGTTTGTAAAAAAACAACAATGCCCGACACCACCGCAAAGACCATACTGACTTTGATTGTCGCTTTGAGCATATCGCCTTCCCGTCCAAGAAGGCCAACCGCCGCACAAGCCACCGCAATCGATTGCGGCGAGATCATTTTCCCAGCCGCGCCGCCCAAGCTGTTTCCTGCAACCAAAAGCGCATCGGAAACACCAATCTGATGCGCAACCGTTGCCTGCAATGGCGCGAAAAGCGCATTCGACGACGTATCAGAACCGGTCAGAAAAACGCCAAACCAGCCTAAAACAGGAGCCAGCAACGGGTAAACGCCGCCGCTTTGCGCCAGAAACAACGCCAGCGTCGCCGACATCCCCGAGTAATTGGACAACGTAGCAAAACCCAGCACCAACCCGATACTGAAAATCGTCCATTTAAGGCCGTGAAACGTATCCTTAAAGACCGAACCCGCTTCGCGCCACGGCATGCGCAAGCATAATAAAGAAAGTATCGCCGCAATGAAAATGCCGGTGCCCGTTGCGCTCAAAACATCAAAGCGATAAACCGCCGAGTAAAGCGCACTTTCCGCGACAATCGGCACTGTTTTGAATACGACGCCGTGCAGAAAAGGTACATGGATCAGAAAAACCGTGCCGGAGAATAAGCCGTTTTCGGCAAAAAGTTTTTGAAATCCGCTACTACCCCACACCACAACCATAACCGTCAGCAGCGCAAACGGCAGCCAAGCATAAGCGACATTGCGCTTATTCAGCGGCGGCGTTTCGATCATCCCCGAAAAAATCGGTGTACGTTTTTTCAAGAGCATAATGTGCGCCGGCTGCCAAAAACGCAGAAAAATCATCAACGCCAACATGCATGCCATCGATGAGGCAATTGCCGGAAGTTGTGGGCCAAGCCAAAACGCGGTTGCCATCATCGTACCGGCAAAACTCGTCCCCGCTACCAGCAACGCCGGCCAGATCGCTTTTGCGCCGCGCCAGCCCGCCAACGCGATGACTATCCAGAAAAGCGACAGCAATGAAAAAATCGGCAATTGCAATCCGGCCACTTGCGTGATTTTCGCCAGATCAATTTGGCTTACCTGCGCCGCCACCGTAATCGACGTTCCCATGGCGCCAAAAGCCACCGGTGCCGTGTTGGCAATCAGGCACAGTATCGCCGCACGCATCGGATCAAAACCCAACCCGACCAAGAGTGCCGCGGTAATCGCGACCGGCGCGCCATAACCGGCGGCGCCCTCCAGAAAAGCACTGAAGGCAAAGCCGATTAAAATCAATTGCAGGCGCGCATCGGGGGTAATCGACGCAATCGACGCGCGTATGGTTTCGAACCGGCCGCTTCTGACCGTTAACCGATAAAGAAAAACCACACCGAAAATAATCCAACCAATCGGCCATAAACCATAGCAAAAACCGTAAACCGCCGCGGCGATCACGGAAATGACCGGCATCCGATACGCCAGCGCCGCGATCAGAAACGCCAGCAACAGTGTTACCGCACTCGCCCAGTAAACGCGCAAGCGCAATACGATCAGTGCAAAAACGAAAAAAAGAACCGGCGTTGCCGCCAACAACACCGAAAGCGGAAATGAATGGAGCGGATTATAGTTTTGCAGCCATACCATATCGGTTATCTCATCAGCCAAAACAAAAACCCGCTTGACGCGGGCTCTTGTTTCAAACATCGCTTAAAAGATTAAGCCGCTGCCTGAATGTTCGACGCTTGCTTGCCTTTCGGACCTTGGGTGATTTCAAAGCTGACGCGCTGACCTTCTTTGAGCGTCTTGAAGCCATCCATGTTAATTGCTGAAAAGTGGGCAAAAAGATCTTCACCGCCTTCATCCGGAGTGATGAAGCCAAAGCCTTTTGCGTCATTGAACCATTTGACGGTCCCGGTTGCCATAAAACTATCCTCTCAAAAAACTAAAAAAAACAAGTTTGGCGAAAAACCTCCGGTAAGCGGCAGATTGTCTATTACACTCTCTGACAAAACAGACGGCAAAATACGCTCGGCGCAACTACTTCAGAAATATCATCCAAACGTAAAACGTTTTACGCAGAATTGCCCGTCTGGTCAAGGCTTTTACCCGATAAAAAACCAAGTATTCGCGAATTGTTGTAGATGTCGACACATCGCCCCAGAATTCCTCCTTGCGCAAAAGGCCATAGGTTACAGCACGACCGTTTTCAGGTATCTTGAAAATAACGTCAAAAACGACCATTTAAGTAGAAAATGCCGGAAAAAAACAAGTACGAAGGTCTACCTATCGTCGATCAGGAACAAAAAACCAAGGAGCCGCCGCTTTTTAAGGTTGTGTTACTAAATGACGACTTCACACCTCAGGACTTTGTCGTAACGCTGCTTCAGGAGATTTTTGCCATGCCGGTAGTGCAGGCCACGTCCGTGATGCTGCAAATTCACCGGCAAGGCGCTGGCGTTTGCGGTGTTTATACCCGTGAAATTGCCGAAATCAAGGCGACACAGGTACACGCGTCAGCGCGTAAGCACGAATATCCGTTACGCTGCATTATTCAGGAAAGTTAAAAATACCGTAATAATCGCATAAAAAACAACACGCCTTTGCAAAGGAACGACATCATGATTGCTCAAGAACTGGAAGTTTCGCTGCACATAACGCTGGCGGAAGCGCGGCAAAAGCGTTACGAGTTCGTCACCGGCGAGCATCTGCTGTTGGCGCTTCTTGACAATCCTTCCGCGTCCACCGCGCTACGTGCGTGCCATGTCGACCTTGAGGCGATACGGCAAGAGCTTTCTGCTTTCGTCGAGAAGCATACGCCGCGTTTACGCGAGGGTGTTGAATTCGAAACGCAACCATCGCCGAGCTTTCAGCGCGTCTTGCAGCGCGCCGTATTGCAGGTGCAATCGTCGGGGCAAAACGAAGTCACCGGCGCACATGTCCTCGTTGCCTTCTTTGGCGAAAAAGACACGCATTCTCTTTATTTTCTGAAAAAATTCGGCGCCACCCGCATGGATTTGGTGTCGTATATCGCGCACGGTCTGAAAAAAGAAAACAACGCCACACACAACGATGCCGCAAGCGCATCAGAAAGCACCAAACCCGAAGGCGCGCTGTCGTCTTACACAACAGATCTAACGCAACGGGTGCGCGAAGGAAAAGTTGACCCGCTGATTGGTCGTGAAACCGAGCTTGACCGCGTTATCCAGGTTTTATGCCGCCGCCAGAAAAGTAACCCGCTCCTAGTCGGTGAAGCTGGTGTCGGCAAAACCGCGATTGCCGAAGGTTTGGCGGCGCGCATCGTCGAGGGCCAGGTTCCGGAGTTACTTGCCGACAGCCGCGTCTATTCGTTGGATATGGCGGCTCTTCTGGCCGGCACCAAATATCGCGGCGATTTTGAGCAACGTTTAAAAGATGTGTTGCTTGATCTGGAAATGCAGCCTTCGCCCATCCTGTTCATCGATGAAATTCACACATTAATCGGCGCAGGATCCACCTCCGGCGGTACGCTTGACGCCTCCAATCTGCTCAAGCCCGCACTGTCAAACGGCAACATGCGCTGTGTCGGCGCAACGACATACGGCGAGTTCCGCCAGATTTTCGAAAAAGACCATGCGTTATCGCGTCGCTTTCAAAAGATCGATGTGCCCGAACCGTCTATTCCAGAAACCATCGCGATTCTTAAAGGGTTGAAATCGCGTTTTGAGGAGCACCATCATATTCGTTACGCCAACGCCGCACTGACAAGCGCCGCGGAGTTGTCGGCACGTTATCTCAATGACCGTTTCCTGCCGGACAAAGCCATCGACGTCATCGATGAAGCCGGCGCCGCGCAAAAAATGCTGCCCAAAAGCAAACAGAAAAAACAAATTAATCGCAGCGATATCGAAGACATTGTCGCAAAAATGGCGCGTATCCCACCGCGTACCGTATCCACCGATGATCGCCAGGCTCTTAAAAATCTTGATCGCGACCTAAAAAACGTTGTGTTCGGCCAGGATCAACCCATCCACGCGCTGGTTTCCGCGATCCGCATGTCACGTTCCGGCTTGGGCAATCCGCGCCGCCCAATCGGCAGCTTTCTTTTTTCAGGCCCGACCGGCGTCGGCAAGACCGAAGTTGCCCGGCAATTGGCGTTTTGTATGGGCATCGAACTGATCCGCTTTGACATGTCCGAATACATGGAACGTCATGCGGTATCGCGCCTGATCGGCGCTCCGCCCGGCTATGTCGGCTTTGACCAAGGCGGCCAGCTCACTGAAGCCGTCACCAAAACGCCGCATTGCGTCTTACTGCTCGATGAAATCGAAAAAGCACACCCCGATATTTTCAATGTCCTCCTGCAAGTCATGGATAACGGCACCCTGACCGACAATAACGGACGCAAAGCCGATTTTCGCAACGTTGTGATGATCATGACCACCAACGCCGGCGCCAGCGAACTGGCGCGACAATCGATCGGTTTTTCCAAAGACAGGCAAGGCGGCGATGAGATTGCCGAAGTCAAGCGCATTTTCACGCCGGAATTCCGTAATCGCCTGGACGCCATTATTTCGTTCAAGCCGCTGGATCGCGATGTGATTCTCAAGATCGTCGACAAAATGCTCGTCGAGCTGGAAACGCAGCTCTTTGACAAAAAAGTGGAAGCGACATTCGGCGCCGCACTTAAAGACTTTCTGGCCGAAAAAGGCTTCGACCCCAAGATGGGCGCCCGCCCGATGATGCGCCTCATCCAGGACACCGTGCGCAAAGCGTTGGCCGACGAACTTCTGTTCGGAAAGCTCGTCTATGGCGGCAAAGTCTTTATCGACTACGACAAAAATATGGAGAAAGTGCTTCTGGATATTGAGGAAGTGAACGCGCCCGATGATAAACAAAAAGAGGCATTGACCGAATCAGGCGCTTGATATTTTGCATGTTGCCTCTCATCCTGAAAACAAAAAAGCCGGATAAATCCGGCTTTTTTGTTTTCAAAAATCCAAATGCTCAATGTTCTTTGGTTTTGAACATCCGAATACCGTCCACCATCGTGCCGATCACGGATTCCTTACCCATGATGTCTTCGCGAAACACCATATAAACATGCACCATCGCAAAGAGCAGGAGGTACCACATCATCAGGTGATGCAGTGTACGCACCGCCTGCGGTTCGCCAACCATGGTATGCGTCCAGCCGAACCACGCCATCCAGCCGTCGCCCCATGCCCACTGCTGCGCGTAAAGGCCGAAACCGGTTACGATAATAACAATCGTGCCCGATACAAACATCACAAACATTGCGATCTGCGCAAGCGGGTTATGCCCAACCCAAGACGGCGCCTCTTTACGCAGGAACAGGTAATACATCATCTGATCCCAAAGCCCGCGCCACCAATTTAAACGCCACACCGGCGGCAGGAAAATATCCCGCGAATGGTGGTTGCCGACAAACGCCCAATAGATACGCATCAGAAACGCAACGGCGAAAATCATTGCGCATACAAAATGAATGATGCGAATCCAGGCAAAAAAGTAAATGAACGTCGCCTCGCCGCCAACATGAACCGCCGGTGGCGGCTCACCGATCAGATAACCGGTAACCGCCAGCGGGATCATCATGGCAACCATCAGCCAATGCCACAAACGGACAGGCGCCTGATAGACATAAACGTTCTCTACCGGCCCCGGTAATACGCGTCCTGAATATTTTTCAATTTCCATGACGGTTCTCCTTAACGAACCTGGACTTTAACCAGTTCCTCGCCCTTATCGTTGAGCACGTGCGTTGCGCAAGCCAAACACGGATCAAAGCTGTGGATCGTACGCAAAATTTCCAGCGGCTGGTTCGGATCGGCCATCGGTGTATTGAGCAAAGCCGCCTCATAAGCGCCGATTTTACCGTCCGCATCGCGCGGGCTAGCGTTCCACGTAGTCGGCACCACCGCCTGATAAGCGTCAATGCGCGTATCCTTGATTTTTATGTAATGCGCCAGCGCGCCACGCGGCGCTTCGCACGGGCCCGCGCCTTCGCATTCTTTTGCCCAGGTTTTCGGCTCCCATTTTTCCATGTTTGCCGTCGTCGTATCGCCCGCCTTGATGTTGGCCACGAGCTCGTTATAGAACTGCTTCATCTTGCGTGCCGCCCATTGCGCTTCAAGACCGCGCGCCGCGGTACGGCCAAGCGTTGAGAACAGCGCCGTAATCGGCAAACCGAGCGCACCGAGCAAACCATCGACCTGATCCTTGATTTCCGCATCGCCGCGCGCATAAGCAACGACATAGCGTGCCAACGGACCGACTTCCATCGGCTGGCCGCGCCAACGCGGCGCTTTGACCCAGGAATACTTGGCGTTTTCATCCACCTTCAGAATGTTGGTGCGCGATCCCTCAATGTTGCCAAGCTCAAAGTTCGGCTCGGTAACGCCGTCAAACGGATGCAGCCCTTTCGACTCGTCCGCATACTTGTACCACGAATGCGTGACCCATTCTTGAATCTGCTCCCGATCCTTGAGATCGACGTCGAGCACCTCGTTTAAGTTGCCGTTTAAAATGACTCCTGACGGTACCAGAAGGTTGCCGTTCTCGTACGGTCCCGGCGTTATCGGAAACTCGCCGTAACTCATCAAATTCTGGCTGGAAATGCCGCCGCCGTAAGTCCAATCTTTATAAAAACCGGCAATCGCGGTCAGATCCGGGATATAGACCTTCTCGATAAATTCGATGGTCTGGTCGCAGATATCGCGAACGATATTAAGATAAAACTCGTTGACCGCGCCGACGGAGCCCGCACCATCGATATTGATCGGCGAAGGCACGCCGCCGACCAGCCAATTCGGATGCGGGTTTTTACCGCCGAAAATCGTATGAATCTTGACGATCTGGGTCTGGAAGTCAAGCGCTTCCAGGTAATGCGTTACCGCCATCAAGTTTGCTTCCGGCGGCAGACGATAAGCCGGATGCCCCCAATATGCATTCGCGAAGATACCCAATTGACCGCTTTCGACGAATTTTTTCAGGCGATTTTGCACGTCGCGGAAATACCCCGGCGACGAATTGCGCCATGAGGAAATCGATTGCTGCAATTGCGAGGTGCGGCGCGGATCGGCATTCAGCGCCGAGACGATGTCTACCCAGTCCAGCGCGTGCAAATGATAAAAATGCACCAGATGGTCCTGCGCATACAACGTGGCGAGCATCAGGTTACGGATAATGTTCGCATTCTTAGGAATGACAATGCCCAACGCATCTTCAACGGCGCGCACGCTGGATAATGCGTGCGTACCGGTACACACACCGCAAATCCGCTCGACAAACGCCCAGGCATCGCGCGGATCGCGCCCTTTGAGAATCACTTCGAGGCCGCGCCACATCGTGCCGGTCGAAACGGCATTGCGAATAACGTTGTTTTCATCGACGTTGACTTCGATACGAAGGTGGCCTTCGATACGGGTAATCGGATCGACAACAACACGACGACCACTGTCATTTAATGTAAATCCTTGTGTTTGATACGGATAGTTCGCCATGTTTTAGTCCTCCACTGCCAACTTGTCGTTGCCTGATTTGCTGCGCGTTTGCTTGATGACCGAAGCCGCCGCATGCGCCGCAATCGCTGCGCCAGTCACAGCCACTGCGGTTAAGCCAACCTTGTCCGCAGTACTTTCAATGCCGCCCCAGCCCGGCGGCAAAATGGTCGGCAAATGTTCGTAGAATGAGCCTTTATCCCAGAAGTTATCTTCCGAACAACCGATACATCCATGCCCGGACTGAATCGGGAACGACAAACCATCGTTCCAGCGCACCGTCGAGCAAGCGTTATACGTAGTCGGCCCTTTGCAGCCCAGCTTGTACAGGCAATAGCCCATGCGCGCGCCGATATCGTCAAATGTTTCGGCAAACTGCCCGGCATCGAAATGCGGGCGACGATAACATTTGTCGTGGATGCGCTGGCTGTAAAACATCTTTGGCCTTCCTTGCGAGTCAAGCTGCGGCAGGCGCTCATAGGTAATAATATACGTGATGATCGCCGTCATCACTTCGGGAATCGGCGGGCAACCCGGCACTTTGATGATCGGCTTATTGATGCCTTGCAAGCTCTTGTGCACCGGTTCCGAACCGGTCGGGTTCGGTTTTGCCGCCTGAACGCAGCCCCACGCTGCGCACGAACCCCACGAAATCACCGCCTGGCAATCTTTGGCGACATGCCGCAATTTTTCAATGAAGGGTCGTCCCGACGGAATACAGTAGATGCCGTCATCCGCCGCCGACGCATTACCTTCTACGGCAAGGATATATTTGCCTTTGTATTTTTCAATGATCTGCTCCAGATGCTCTTCTGCTTGATGGCCGGCAGCCGCCATCAACGTATCATCGTAATCAAGCGAAATCATCGAAAGCACAACATCTTTTGCCAACGGGTGCGACGAACGGATGAACGCCTCCGTGCAACAGGTGCATTCCAAGCCATGCAACCAGACTACCGGCACGCGTTCTTTGGTTTGGAGAGCTTCCGCGATCTCCTGCGCGCCGGCTTCGGATAATCCCAAAGAAGCGGCAGTCAAACTGCAAAACTGGAGAAAACTGCGGCGGGAAATGCCTTGTCGGCGAAAAAGTTCGTAATAGGTTTCAGACATGTCTTTTCCTTGAAGTTGCCTTTGAAATTGTCAAACGGTCGTTACCTGAAAAAACCAAAGCGACGACCGGTTTCTCATCACGCAACAGGTCTTCGCATAGACTGTTATTAAACCTTACTGTCTCTTGTGGGTTATTGATTTGCATCAACAAAAAACAGGCGATATTTTTTATTAACCTCTTTTTAAAAATTTATATTTTCTGGTTATTCAAGAATGAAATCACTTTTTTTTCGCGTTGATGCTTTTTACGCATATTGTCAGTGTCAGTGCGTTACGCATAAGCGTCGGAATACGATTTGTTTCCGCTCACGAGCAAATGAATTTGCGCACCGTCTCTCCGCCGCAAATCATCATGACAGAACCGTTAAACAACTTTGATTCTAATCAAGGGCATTTTTGATATCTTCACACTTCCCTGGTTTCTCATTTACCATGGCCGCGTCGAAATTATGGTTTTTTATGTGCGCGCGTATCCGAGCGCATTTGTTCAAACAACAGGGAGAGAACCCATGACAGAAACAAATACTTCAAAAAGAACTTTGTTCGGCTGGTATTTTGGCACCAACCTGCTGGCACGCATTCTGATCGGCCTGATTTTAGGCGCTATTGTCGGCATTGCTTTAGGCTACTCTCCGGACACTGCCGGGAAATTTGTCGATAACACCAAATTCTTCGGCGATATTTTCATCCGGCTGCTCAAGATGATCGTCGTCCCCGTTATTTTCTTCTCTCTGGTTACCGGTGCTGCCAGCATTGCGCCGGATAAACTCGGCCGCGTCGGCATCAAGACGATTCTCTTTTATATGGCCACCACGCTTTTTGCCGTAGCGATCGGCCTTTTTATCGCTACATGGTTCCAGCCCGGTGCGGGTCTTCATATCGTTGGGCAAAGCGGCATCGCCGGAAAAGCCGCCGAATCGCCTTCGATGATACAAATCCTCTTGAATATCGTTCCGACCAATCCGGTGGAATCGCTTGCCAAGGGTGATGTGTTGCCGATCATTTTCTTTGCCATTGTGTTCGGCATCGCCTTATCCATGCTCAAAGAATCCACCAACGAAGTGATCGCCAAACAAGCCACTACTGTCTTTAACTTCTGCTCGGGGTGTGCCGAAATCATTTACAAGATCGTTGGCGGCATTATGCAATACGCGCCTATCGGCGTATTTTTCCTGATCGCCATCGTTTTTGCGCAACAAGGTCCCAAGCTTATCGGCCCACTGCTTTTCGTCACGTTCGTTGTGTATTTGGCGCTTATCCTGCATCTCTTCATCTGCTACGGCGGGCTGCTGATGCTAAACCGGCTCAGCTTCATCAAGTTCCTCAAGGGCGCCAATGAGGCCATGATCACGGCTTTTGTCACCCGCTCGTCCAGTGCAACGCTTCCTGTGAGCTTGCGCGTTTCCGAAGAAAACCTGGGCGCGCCACGCTCGATTTCCGCGTTCACGCTGCCCGTCGGCGCAACGATCAACATGAACGGCACGGCGATCTATATTGCGATCTGCGCCATGTTCATCGGATTTGCCTCGGACCAGCCGCTCACTTACGCCCAACAATTCACCGTGATGATCACCGCAACCCTTGCCGCGATCGGAACGGCAGGCGTTCCCGGCGCCGGCGCGTTAATGCTGATCATGGCGCTTGAATCCATTGGACTTAATCTGGAAACCGGCTCGGCGGTCGCCGCCTGCTACGCCATGATCCTCGGCATCGACGCGCTTCTCGATATGGGACGTACCTGCATGAACGTGACCGGCGATATCGTTGGCACCGTTCTTGTCAGCAAGAGCGAAAAGGCGCTCGATACGAAGGCATGGAAATCCTGATCGAAACCAAATAACCGGTTTAAAAAAACAATAAAGCCGGTTTATGAATCATTAAAAGCCGCCGATTTTTCGGCGGCTTTTTTTATAACGATGCGCGTCAGCGTCACGGTAAAACCTTGTTGATCTTCGTCACCATCGTCTTTCTTTTATTTTTTCGATACTCAATCGCCGACATCGTCGTACGTGCGCGCAATTTTCTCCACATTTAAACTGCGCGCCATCGCGTCAAAAATCTCCTTGTACGCGCCCGCTTTGGCGTATAGCTTTTCATGCGTGCCGCTCTCGACAATACGCCCGTTCTGCATCACATGAATACAGTCGGCGTCGATGATCTGCGAAATACTGTGTGAAATAACCACCACCGTGCGCCCCTCCTTGATTGCGTCCATGCTGTTTTTGATCTGCTCAGTAGCAATTGCGTCAAGGCTTGCCGTCGGCTCATCCATGAAGATGATCGGCGGATCTTTGAGAAACATCCGCGCAATGGCGATTCTCTGCTGTTGCCCGCCGGATAATGCCATCGCCGAAGTTGCGTACTGCTGCGGAAGCGCCATGATCTGATCGTGAATATAGGATTTTTTTGCCGCGTCCTGAATTTGCTCGAAATTTGCATCGGGATTGCCATAGCGAATATTCTCCTCGACACTGCCGTTGAAAATATGATTCCTCTGCAACACCAGGCCGATGCGGCTACGCACAAAAGCCGTGTCGTAATCTGCAAGCGATACGCCGTCGAGCAAGATTTCGCCCGAATCGGGCGCATAAAACTTGTCCAGCAAATTGATCAACGTGCTTTTTCCCGCGCCGGAAAGCCCCACCAGCGCCGTAATCCTGCCCGGCTCGATCGTTATCGAAACATCGTTCAACGCCGGGTTGGCGCTGCCGGGATAAGTGAAATCGACATGCTTCATTTCGAAGCGCCCCCGCAACGAATCCGGGTGATAATCGCCCGAGGCTTCCACTTCACCCTCGGCATTTAAAATATCGAAAAAACCCTCGGAATAAATCAGCGCGTCGTTCATCTGGTCATAGATAAGATGCAAACGGCGGATCGGCGCGGAAACATTATTGAACAGCAAAATATGAAACATGATCGCGCCGACGGTCATTTCGCCTTTCAGTACGAAATACGTCGTCAGCAGGATGATCGCGACCACCCAAATCTGCTCGAGGAAAGTTTTCGAACCATCGTAAATAAAGCTGGTTTTACGGCTTTCCATCTGTGTCGCCGTTAAACTGTCCTGCAAACCGAGCTGCTTATCTTCTTCGATCTTTTCGCGCAAAAACGATTTGATGACCGGGATCGATTCGACAATATCAAGAATGCCCTGGCTTTTCTTCTCACGCAACCTTTTGATCTTGCGCCGCGCCGGACTCAGCTTATCCGCCTGGCGGCGGCTGACAAAATAATAAATCGGTACAATAAAAAAGCCGAGCAGCCCGACATAAAAATTGGCGCTGAACATCATGATCAGCGCCACGATGGAATTGGCAAAAAGCGGCAAAATATTGATAAAGAAATTCTGGATCAGCCGGCTCAAACTCTCCACGCCGCGATCGATACGCGTTTGCAATTTACCCGGCTGGTTGCCATCTATCGTATAAAACGCCATCCGGTACGTCAGCATGCGCTCGATCACTGCTTGCGCCAGATCGCGCGAAACCAGAATCCGCAACCGTTCACCGTAATAATTTTGGCCGAACTGAATGAAAACGTTAATAATCTCTTTACCAATCAGGATGGTTGAAATCAATACCAGGATATTCAACCCTTCCTGCAACCCACGATGCGCATCGACCAGGCCGGTGATCTCATCCACCGTATAACGCAACACCCAAGCATTCACCTGCGCCGTCAACGAGCCGACAAACGTCAACACCAACGCCAACGCCACCAGCAGGCGATACGGCCGGATGTATGAACGAGTGTGCTTAAAGAGCTGGAAGAGTGTCATTTTCTATGGAACAACAAGTTTGGCTGTCAAGCCGCCGCCCAAGCACTATTAAGCATCGTCCTGATTTCCAGAAAAGGAGCGTAGCTGGGGATGAGGAAAATCGAACTAGTCGTATCCATACTCATGAGATAATTGCCCTGTATCTCCTTAGCATCTCCTCATCTATCTCACTCCTCCGCTCATCTCGAACAAGTTCTAGCATATGCACAATATCCCCATCATCAAGGCACAAAATAATACCTCTATCGTCCTTTGCTGTGTCTCTACAACGCTCAACAAACAAACTCTTATCATCAAACTTTCTTGAAAGGATAATTCCAAACCATCCACGCCGATTTGAAAAACGCCCAGACATCTGATCTAACTCGGGATTTTTAATATCGTTTGTATAATTCTTACATTCGATCATAACCATAGATGCAGCTATTTTTGGCGACGTTCGTAGCAAATACCAAAAACCACGTGTTGCTGCATTATGAAAAGTAATATCAATTCTTTTCCGCCCGTTATGAATTTCTTGTTCTTTTTTGGGGTACGTAAGATAAGGAAAAAATAAAAACTCCAATATTCCGATAGAAAGAGTATGAAAAAGTGACGCCTCTGCCCCGCCGGAATTTATGTCGCCAAGCCTCTTTATCAGATGTTGCGCTATATCGCCTTCGCCAATATCGCCAATATCTTCAATCTTAATAGCCTCTTCACTTTTTCTTCTTTTATAATCATTAATGATATCGGGGTGCTTATCGCAAAAACTATATATGAATTCTTTCGACATCCGATATTCTGGGTGTTCCTTAATCGATTTCTTTGTGACACGCCTTCGCCCATTTTTAAGCACTTCAACTAAGGGAGACATCGCCGCAAGCTGCTCAGCTTGTATATATTCAAGAATTTCGTGATTATAAAGTTCTTGGGACGATAATAATGGCTTAAACACCACTACATATTTTGGTACGAGAATAATTTTATCGTTATTTATAACAGGCAAATCGGTATAGTAACTATTATGCCAACGTTTTCCAATAGGGTTCCATGTTCTTCCACTGGGCGTATTGCGCATTGGTATGTTATGGAGTTCGCATTGTGCCTGTGTGTATTCAATGAGTCTCTCACGAATAATATTCGTCGTAATATCAGACACTTTATCAAAACCAATACCAGGAATCATCAATTCACAGTCAGATAAATCCTTCAAATGACCTGTCTTAACTGCCCTGCTTGCACTAAGTTTAGTATATAAATCACCGGCTTGTTTGCCGCTTACACCTTTCCCTGAAATGGAACCTCTACTAACTCCTAAATGAGTTTCCTTAGGTTCACCCAAGTGCTCCAAAAGACACTTTGCATACTCACCCCTATTGTTTCTGATTGCTTGAACTACCGTATCGAAAAAATCTACAATTAAATTATTGCATTCAACAGACCAAACATCATCACGAACTTTGAAAACGTAGGGGTCAATGAAAAGCGGGCGATCATCATCAACAAAGATATCTACAAAATCTAATTCAGCTTGATCTTTGTTAAGTTTAAAATACTCTGAAAAGAGAATTGTCCTCATCGAATTTTCCAAATTTATTATATACCTACTCCCACTCAATCGTCGCCGGCGGCTTGCCCGAAATATCGTACACCACACGGTTGATGCCGCGCACTTCGTTGATGATTCGGTTGGAGACACGCGCTAATAAATCGTGTGGCAACGGCGCCCAATGGGCGGTCATGAAATCGGTAGTTTGCACGGCGCGGAGCGCGGCAACGTGCTCGTAAGTACGGCCATCACCCATCACGCCGACGGAACGCACCGGCAGGAAAACGGTGAATGCCTGCGCAACGTTGTCGTACCAGTTGCGGCCGTCGTCGGCGATTGTATTGCGAAGCTCTTCGATGAAAATAGCGTCGGCGCGTTGCAGCAACTCAATATGTTTGCGATCGTTGATTGCGCCGAGAATGCGCACGCCGAGGCCGGGGCCGGGGAACGGATGGCGAAATACCATCTCGCGCGGCAGGCCGAGCCCGATGCCCAATTCGCGCACTTCGTCTTTAAAAAGGTCGCGCAGCGGTTCCAACAGCTTTAAATGCAAGGTTTCGGGCAAGCCGCCGACGTTGTGGTGCGATTTGATCGTGTGCGCTTTTTTGCTGTTGCCGCCCGCCGATTCGATCACATCCGGATAAATCGTGCCTTGCGCGAGCCAGCGCGCGTTCGGCAATTTTTCAGCTTCGCACTGGAAAACATCAATAAAAATTTTGCCGATGATTTTGCGTTTTTTTTCAGGGTCGGCCTCGCCGTGCAGCGCGCTGAGGAATTCGTCGGCAGCATTCACATGGATCACGCGCATACCCATATTGCTTTGAAACGTGCGCATCACTTGCTCGGCCTCATTCAAGCGCAGCAGACCGTGATCGACGAACACGCAAGTGAGTTTATCGCCGATGGCGCGATGGATCAGCGCCGCAGCGACGGAGGAATCCACGCCGCCGGAAAGACCAAGAATCACTTCATCATCACCGACTTGCGCGCGAATATCGGCAACGGCTTCGTCGGCGTATGCGATCATCGTCCAATCCTCGCCGCAGCCGCAAATATCATGCGCAAAACGCTTCAATATCGCCATGCCTTGCGCGGTGTGTGTCACTTCGGGGTGAAACTGCACGCCGTAAAAACGGCGCTGCTCATCGGCCACCGCGGCCACCGGGCATACCGTTGACGAGCCAGCCAATACAAAGCCTTCCGGCAAGCGCGTTACTTTATCGCCGTGGCTCATCCAGACATCAAGCAAGCCATGCCCTTCTTCGTTGTTACGATCCTGGATACCGTTAAAAATCCTGGTGTGATGGCGCGCGCGCACTTCGGCATAACCGAATTCGCGCACGTCTCCGGCATCGACTTGGCCGCCAAGCTGCACCACCATCGTTTGCATGCCGTAGCAAATGCCCAATACCGGCACGCCGAGTTTCCAGATGATTTCGGGTGCGCGCGGCGAATCTTTTTCGGTGACGCTTTCCGGGCTGCCGGAAAGGATGAGGCCGCGCGGCGCCAGTTGGGCAATCACCGCTTCGTCAACGTCAAACGGATGCACTTCGCAGTAAACATGCGTTTCGCGCAAACGCCGCGCGATGAGTTGTGTGACTTGTGAACCGAAATCGAGAACGAGAATTTTGTCGTGGTTGGAGGAAGAGGAAAGCATGGTTACCGTCAATAATGGTTAAAAGTTTTAATAAAATGGATAGGGAGAGCGGAATGTTTTAGGGCATTTCCATTTTGCGCGGATTCTTTCCGTTCGTCTCTTTCGTAAATGTAGGAGATGAAAGTAATTTAATAAACCCCTCTCCCGCGTGCGGGAGAGGGAATTGAAGGTTCCTCCCTCCCACAAATGAAAGAAGAAGCTGAAGCAATCGCGGCTAGTCTTTCTGAAAGCATTATTTTTTCTGGGGCAACCATTTTTATTTTCGGAAAACGCCGCCAATCAACCGAATCGCATCAGCCGACCCAGTAGTTGGGCGCCTCTTTGACAATCTGCACATCGTGGACATGCGATTCGCGCATCCCCGCCGAAGTGATTTCGACAAACTCCGCTTTGGTACGCAATGCTTCGCCGCAATAGCCCATCGCCGCCCGCAAACCGCCGATCAGTTGGTGAATGATTGCCGACAATTGCCCTTTATACGGTACGCGCCCTTCGATACCTTCCGGCACAAGCTTTTGCGCGGCGACCGGATCGCCTTTTTCCAGCTCCTGAAAATAACGATCCGAGCTGCCTTGCTGCATCGCGCCGAGTGAACCCATGCCGCGATACGTTTTATACGAGCGCCCTTGGAAAAGCTCAATTTCGCCCGGCGCTTCTTCCGCGCCGGCAAAAAGGCTTCCCAGCATCACTGCCGACGCACCGGCGGCAATCGCTTTGGCAATATCGCCGGAGTAGCGAATACCACCGTCGGCAATCACCGGCACACCGGCAACTTCCGCCGCTTCGCACGCGCGCATCAACGCGGAAATCTGTGGCACGCCAACGCCGGCAACGATACGCGTGGTGCAAATGGAGCCGGGGCCAATACCTATTTTCAGCGCATCCGCGCCGCTGTCGATCAATGCCTGCGCAGCCTCACGTGTGGCAATATTGCCGCCGATCACTTCGATATGCGGAAAATGTTTTTTCACCCAGGCAACGCGATCCAGCACACCCTGCGAATGGCCGTGCGCCGTATCGACGACAATTACATCGACACCGGCCTCGACCAATAATTCCGCCCGCCTTTCGTTATCGGCGGCAACACTGATCGCGGCGCCGACACGCAAACGCCCATGTTCGTCTTTACAGGCATGGGGATGTTCGGTGGATTTGAGAATATCCTTGACGGTAATCAAGCCGCACAACTTCATCTCGCCGTCAACGACCAGCACGCGCTCCAAACGATGCTCGTGCATCAGGCGTTTGGCAGCCTCAAGATCCGCTCCTTCTTTAACGGTGATCAGCTTGTCGCCGCGCGTCATGATCTCGGAAACGGGTTGCTCCAGACGGGTTTCAAAACGCAAATCACGGTTGGTGACAATACCGACGACCTTCCCCTGATCGACCACCGGCAAGCCGGAAATTTTGTGTTTTTTGGTCAGCGCCAGCACATCCGCGATTTTCATCGTCGGCGGAATGGCAATCGGGTCTTTGACAATGCCGCTTTCAAAGCGTTTTACTTTGGAGACTTTATTCGCCTGCTCTTCCGGCGTCATGTTTTTATGGAGAATACCGATGCCGCCTTCTTGTGCGATGCTGATGGCCAGTCGTGTTTCGGTGACAGTATCCATCGCCGCCGACACAATAGGAATATTCAGCCTGATATTTCGCGTTAATCGCGTCTGAAGGGAAACTTCTCTCGGGACGACAACCGAATGGGCGGGTATTAAAAGGACATCGTCAAACGTCAGGGCTTTATGAATGGGTCGCATGTGCGTCGATTCCTTGCAAAAGTGGATTATACTCACGTTATGGCAACTCCCCAAGCAATGTAAAGGCAATCTCAGGATAAGCAATCATGAACAAATTAACCGCGCTTCAACATCTTTTTTTTGTCATAACCGGCGTGCTGGTATTTTCCGGCGCGGCAAATACCGCGCTTTACAAATCGGTCGATGAGCACGGCAATATCACTTATTCCGACAAGCCACCGATGACGCCCAAAAACGAGCAAACAACCAAAATGCGCGACGTTCCTCCTCCCGGCGACCCTGACGCCGCCAAAAAGCTGGTAAAAGAAGAAACAGAGCTTCAACAACGCATGGAAAACCGCGAAGCCAATGAGAATGAAGCGGCGGAAGAGCGGCAACGGCAAGCCGATTTGAATCGCTTTTGCAGCGATGCCCGCACAAATATCAATCAATATCGCCACTCGACGGGACGCATTTATCGCGCGGGAGAAAACCCCGGCGAACGCATACTGATGGACAGCGCCATGCGTGAGCAGGAAGCCCAGCGTATCGAGGAAGAAATGAAAAAAGCCGGTTGCCCGTAAGCTGTTTTTATTTTTTCAACACCAAATCACACATTTGCCAGCATTTTATCGAGCAGCTCACCGGCCTCCGGTGAGCGTTCCTTTTGCCGCAGTTCTTGCAATGCCATAAACGCATGGTTGCGTTGCGCCACATCCCATTTTTGCCATGAGCGGAAAGCATTCAACAGCATTGTCGCGCTGTGCGGATTGCTGGCGTCCAAAACATCGACGTAATACGCAATCAAGCGATAACCGCTACCGTCATTACGATGAAACGCCGGAAAATTGCGAAGCGCGAAAGCGCCCAACAGCGCTCGCACCCGGTTCGGATTTTTCAATGTAAACGCCGGATGTTCGGTCAACGTTTTGACGCGCGCCAACACATCATCGCCGTCGCGCGTGGCTTCCAGTGAAAACCATTTGTCGAGCACCAGCGGATGGTGTCGCCAACGCCGGGCAAAATCAGTATATAGATCGGCGCGTAACGCGCTGCCGCTGTCGCGAATGGCCGTTAATGCCGCGATGGCGTCGGTCATGTTGTCCGCACGCCGATAAAGATCGTCGGCCAATGCCAACGATGAGGCATCGTCATTCGCGCAGCAAACGGATAGTGCGTGCGCCGCCAAGCGACGATGCGCCCGTTGCTCGGTCGTAGGCGCATAAGGCAATGCCGATATACACGCGCGCTGTTGCCCAAATACGGTTTGCAAATCGTTCTGCAAACGGTCTGCCAACGTTTTTAACAAAAATCGCTGTGCTTCGATAAAAGCGTTGCACTCAAACGGCGCATAATCATCAACCAGCGCCGCAAGGTCCGGGCAACTTAACGCCAGCGCCCGCAGCATCGGATCGCTTCGGTCATCGCGCAACAGCGCCGCATACAGCGTAAGAAAATCTTCGGATAAAGCAAACGGCTTTTCTTCTTTGGCCGCCTGCGTCAATGCCGCAAGCTCTCCGGTAAAACAACGCTGCATCGCGTCCCATCGATTTACCGGATCGGAATCGTAACGGGCAAGGTGCCGTAATTCTTCTTTGCGGTAATCAAATAGTAAACGTACCGGCGCCGAGCCGCCGCGCAACAGCGACGGAACAACGCCAGGCGGCACATGCCGAAAAGTAAATCGCTGCTCTTTTTCACGTAATATCAGCGTAACACTTTCCTGCGCCGCCGATTTTTCATCCCGTTGCGACGCTGCCTGTTGCAGCGGCACCCGTTTGCCGTCGCGATCCAGCAGCGCAAAGCCAACAGGAATCACCAGATCCTTTTTCTCCGGCTGACCGGGAGTGGGCGGTGTGCGCTGCGTCAGTGTCAACACGTATTCCCGAGTGTTCGCATGGTAATCAGCACAAACGCCAACTTCAGGAGTGCCTGCCTGCTCATACCAGCGTTTAAACTGCGTCAAATCAACGCCCGACGCATCCTGCATCGCTTGAATAAAATCATCGCAGGTTACCGCCTGCCCGTCGTGCCGCTCAAAATAAAGCGCCATGCCGCGCTGAAAATTTTCCTCGCCGAGCAGCGTATGCTGCATACGAATCACTTCCGCGCCTTTTTCATAAACGGTCGTGGTATAAAAATTATTGATTTCCCGGTATTCGTCCGGACGTACCGGATGCGCGGTCGGCCCGGCGTCCTCGGGAAATTGGCGGCGGCGAAGAAAATCGACCATCTGGATGCGCTCGCTTGCCTCTGCCCCCGTCTCCGACGAAAACTGCTGGTCGCGAAAAACAGTCAAGCCTTCTTTGAGCGATAACTGAAACCAGTCGCGGCAAGTAATGCGGTTGCCCGTCCAGTTATGAAAGTATTCGTGCGCTATCACGCTTTCGATTGCATGATAGTCATCGTCGGTGGCAGTCTTCGGATCAGCAAGCACCAAAGCGCTGTTGAAAATATTGAGCCCTTTATTTTCCATCGCGCCCATATTGAAATCGTCGGCACAAAAAATCATGAAACGGTTAAGATCGTACTCACGACCGTAACGCTGCTCGTCCCAGCGCATCGCCCGCTTCAACGCATCCATGGCGTAAGCGCAACTCGGAATATTTTCTTTTGTCGAATAAATCTCAAGGTCAACGCGGCGTCCGGAACAAGTTACAAACTGGTCGCGCAAAACATCAAGATCCCCCGCCACCAAGGCAAAGAGATAGCACGGTTTCGGAAACGGATCTTCCCATGTAGCAAAATGACGCTCATCGTCAAGTTTGCCTTGCGCGCGCAAGTTGCCGTTTGACAACATCACCGGCAATATTTTCCGATCGCCGCGAATTGTTACCGTAAAACGCGACAACACATCGGGACGATCCGGGAAATAAGTAATGCGCCGAAAGCCTTCTGCCTCGCATTGCGTGCAAAAAATACCGGATGACAAATATAAGCCTTCCAGCTCGGTATTATCTGCCGGCGCGTGTCGTGTTTTCACGACCAATACCCCACGTTCGCCGACATTGGGGATATGCAATTCTTTATCGGTCAAGTGATATTGCACCGGCGATAACGGTGTACCGTTCAGCGTGACTTCAAGCAGTGTTTGCGCCTCGCCGTTCAATATCAATTTCCGGCAACATATCTCCTGCCGCGGATTACGTTCAAAATACAACGCAGAAGTAACCTCTGTTGCCCGTGCGTCAAGATCAAAAATCATTTCTACGCGCGGCACAAGAAATGCGGGAGGGCAATAATCGCGTCGATATTGGGTCAGTGTTTCCGAATGGGATATCATCAATCAAAAAATCAATAGTGCCGCAACAATACGGCGCATAAAAAATACGGCACCATAAGATGGTGCCGTTCTAAAAAAACATCATGCTCTCTATCTATATATGGAAACTATTATTCTACGGAGTCTTCACCCGCTTCTTCAAGTTCATAGTCTTTCCACTTGCTTTTCACGGTACGGCTCAAGCTACGGTAAAGGTCAGGCTGGCTGGCTTTTAAGTGTTTGATGATTTCGTAATCCACACGCTTGATCTGGCCCAAGTCAATTTGCTCAACATGCACCAAACGCAGTAATTCACGTACCGGCTTCGGCATCGAGCGACCGCTTTCATAACGGGAACCACCACTTTGCGTTACGCCGACCTGCGACCAGAAGCGTTCTTGATTCATCCCACGACGAAGACGAATTTCACGCGGGTTCAGTATTGTGTCACTAGTTTTCACAGTATTTTCCTTATTTCGTTTCATTAAATAGTTGTATCTCTCAAAGTCCGACTTTCATTAAGCATCATCACTACGTAAAAAAACTTTTCATTTTTTTTCTCTCTCTTAAATTTTATACTTCTCTTTTTGAAGATTAACTGATCAGTGAATGACGCATATCTACTACAAAAACATTGCCAGCGGATATTGTCATACAAATCAACAGCCATCACCTAATGCACACAACGCTTATTTTGACAAATTGTGTAAAATAGCGCCGCTTAGCAAATACCTTGCCACCTATTCCAACACATGCCTCAAAAAGAAGGTTATTTTGCAACCATTCTTTTATTTTTAAATATCTCTGAAAACACCCGTATTTTGATATTAGCCGGTATTTTTCTCAAGTATTTATACCGGCTAAACAGTTAACTTTCCTTGAGGTCACTCAAGACCCTGTTAATTAAAGAAATATGTTTTTGGTATGACTTTTTTACACACCATAAGAAAATCTGTAGAATAGACATATCATTATATTTGGCATATTACACACACTTTTATTATCTTATTGTTTGCTTTAGGCTTTTTTATTTTTTATGTTACTGGCCGATTTGCATAGCCACTCCACCGCTTCCGACGGTCTGTTAACGCCGATAGATTTGGTTTTGCGCGCAAAAAGACAATACGTTACACATTTGGCTTTAACTGACCATGACGAAATCGTCGGTTTGGCCGAAGCGCGTGCCGCGGGAAAAGCGTGTCAAGTGACCGTAATCAACGGTGTTGAGCTTTCCAGCCTATGGGAGCGCAAAACCGTACATATCGTTGGTTTGTTCCTGAATCCCGACAATTTAGCACTCAATACGGCACTACATCAGGTTAGAGAAACACGTCACACACGCGGTAAAAAAATCGCGGAAAAATTGGCCGCTCTGGGAATCGCCAATGCCTGGGAAGGCGCCAATCATTTCGTGACCAATAATGATCTCATCTCGCGCGCTCATTTTGCGCGATTTCTTGTCGATGCCGGTTATGTTGCCCATCAGCAGAAAGCGTTTGACCGCTACCTTACCGAAGGCAAGCCCGCTTTTGTCGCCCCGCCCTGGCCGTCAATCGCACAAAGCGTCGCCACGATTCTTGGCGCAGGCGGTGTTGCCGTACTTGCCCACCCGGGACGTTATCCGGCGGTTGATCACGGAATTCAAGGATTGCGGCGGTGAAGCCATCGAAGTATTTTCATCCTCGCACACACCGAAAGACAATGAACAATTCGTCGGCTTTGCCCATTACTTTGGCTTGGCCGCTTCGCTGGGCTCCGATTTTCACGGTGACCACAGCCGTTTTGATCTGGGCGAAATACCGCCGCTTCCCGACGGTTTGACGCCGGTCTGGTCATTGCGCGAAGAGCAGTTTTATCCGATCGAAATTCACGCGGGCCGACATGTTTATATCGCCAGCGGCAACATTACCACCGAAGGCGACGGCCTGCCCATGCGGCTCGGCATCATCGCGCGCGATCTGTCGCATATTGTTCAGGAGTACCGACCGCACGAAGCCTGCATCGAGCAGGTATTCGTAAATATCAACCCCAAATCAACGCTCTTGCTTGGGCAAGCGCGCGGCGCCGCAATTACTGCGCTGGTAATCGCCGGATTACCGGTATATGAATATACGGCCAACCAAATCAAGCAATCCGTCGTCGGGCACGGAAAAGCGCACAAAGAACAGGTTCAACATATGGTGCAGCGTTTGCTGATGTTGCAGGCAACACCGGCGCCCGATGCGGCAGACGCTTTAGCATGCGCCATCTGCCACGCCAACAGCACGACGGGAGTCGGCAAAACCGTGCTGGCTACGACGCAACGCCGCCGTCGCAGCGGACGCATGATGATTTGATTCCTGCGTCTTTTCTTCTCATAATAACGATTTACTTCATTTACAACGACAACCCTACCATGCGTCTTTTTATCGAAAATTTTCTGCTGGTTTTCATTGCTCTGATTCCTATCGTCAACCCACTGGGCGGTGCTGCGGTATTTATTGCCATCACGCGCGGATTAACGCCCAGCGGCCGGATATTTCTTTCGCGCAAAGTCGCCATCAACGCTTTTCTGTTGTTGGCGGCCTCACTTTTCGTCGGTAATCTGGTGCTGATTTTCTTTGGCTTGTCGGTGCCTGTGATACAAATCGGCGGCGGTTTAATCGTATGCAATCTTGCCTGGAGCCTGCTTAAGCAGGACTCCATGTCCGATCTTGGCAACACAGGGCCGGAGCATGAATTGAACCCGGATAAAAACGGAACTGTTCAGGCGTTTTATCCGCTGACATTGCCGCTGACGATCGGCCCCGGTTCCATCAGCGTTGCCATTACGCTGGGCGCCAACCATGCCAATTCCGTTCATTCATGGTTTGCCGCCGCGCCATCGTTTATTGTCGGCGCCGCTGCCGTCGCCGCCAGTATTTATCTGTGTTTTCGCTATGCTTACCAGATCACCAAGCTGCTCGGCGCGACCGGCACACTGGTTTTTACCCGCCTGTTCGCGTTTATTCTTCTGTGTATCGGTATCCAAATCATCTGGAACGGCGCGTCAGCGCTTTTGGCGCAGGTATGCCCCATACCCGTCGTTGCCCGCTGATATGGCAAAGCCAACCCTGCCTTAACGGCGCGATGTGCTATTGCCGCTCAGAAAACATACACACGAGCAACGACCTGCGCCAGCCAGCCAAGGATCGCGTTCGGAAAAATACCCAACGCAATCAATGCCAGCCCATTGCCGCTCAACAAAACCATCGATAGCGGCGTTGTCAAAAACTGTTTTGTCGCCGAAGACTGTTTTGTCGCCGAAGCTTCCGCGTCCGTAAAGAACATCAGAAGCACAACGCGCAAGTAATAAAACGCGGCAATCACCGACGTAAGGATCGCGATAATCGACAGCCAGAAAAAGCCGCTGTTAAACGCGATCTCGATAACAGCAAATTTTCCGAAAAACCCGATGAACGGGGGAATGCCCGCCAATGAGAACATCGCCGCCCCCATAAGCACCGCCCGCAGCGGCGCACGACGATACAGCCCGCGGAAATCGTTCAGTTCATCATTATCTTTGTCCGGCGTCGCCATCGACAACAGAACGCCAAAAGCCACCAAATTGGTCATCGCGTAAACCAGCACATAAAATAACGACGCTGAATAACCCGCAATATCGCCGGTTAATACACCCAAAAGCAAATAACCCATATGGCCGATTGTTGAATACGCCAGCATTCGCTTGATATTGCTTTGCAGAATCGCCGCCACCGCGCCCAGAATCATGGATAACCCCGCCAGTATCACAAGAACGCTCTGCCAGTAAATCACCAGTGACGATAACGGCCCATTCAATAACCTTATAAGCAGAATCACCGCGGCAAATTTAGGCACGGTGCTGATGTATAAAGCCATGAATGTCGGCGCTCCCTGATAAACGTCCGGCGCCCACATGTGAAACGGCACCACGCTTAGCTTGAACATCAGCCCGACCAGGATAAAAATCAATCCGAGTTTGAACAAAGTCGTACTGCCGGTCGCTGCCAGTTGGCCAATATCAAAAATCGACATGGCGCCGGTAGCAGCATAAATCAGTGAAAAACCATACAACAAAAGACCGGAAGCCAGCGCGCCGAGAAAGAAATACTTAAGCGCCGACTCCGCCGCAGGCAGATGTTTTTTGCGCAGCGCCACCATCGCGTAAAGCGGCAACGACATCAGTTCAATACCCAAATAAATCAGTATCAGGTGCGTCGCGCTGATCACCGTCATCACGCCGAGCAAGGTGCAAAGTAACAGGATGAACGTTTCTGAATTTAGCAAATTATCGCGTGCCAAGCATGCCCATGCATAAAACAACGCAATCGATGTTGCGATCAACGCCGCCGCCTGCAATGCCTGCGTCAACGAGCTGCGCAACAGCAACGCCTGCATCGTCAGGCGCGTCTCTCCCGCCCCCTGCGTGCAAATAAAAAACAACGCCAACCACAGCGCAATTTGCGTTATCGCGAAGGCAAATTTGCCGCTGCACGTCGCGCAGGAAGAGCATGACGAGCCATCCGACAAAGCGCCAATCGGCCGTTTTTCAAAAAACGGGGCCAACAGCAAAATCAGTAACCCGCCACATAAAACGAGTTCCGGAAGAAGTGAAAAAACAGGAAAATTCATAGCGCGCTCATCACAATTTGGTTCGCGCAATATGCGCAAGAAGGTCGGCGACAGAAGCATCCATCAATACGAGAACAGGTTGCGGCCAAACACCCATGATCAACATGACCAGCGCCAGTATCACCAGGCCAAAACGTTCTCGGGTCAGCAAATCACCCATTTGGGCAATTTGCGAATTGCCGGCCGCGCCAAAGACAACCCGTTTGACCAACCACAACGTATAAGCCGCAGCGATCACCAACACCGTAGCCGCCAGCAAGCCTATACCCAAGTGGTACTCCACGGCGCCAAAAATTACCAACAGTTCGCCGACGAAACCGGAGGTACCTGGCAACGCAATATTGGCCATGGCAAAGAAGACAAATAACGTTGCCAACCAGGGCATCGCGTTCACGATACCTTGATAATCCATGATGCGGCGGCTGCCTATGCGATCCGTTAAGGCGCCGGCACAAAAGAAAAGTGCGGCGGCGGCCAGCGCGTTGGAAATCATCAGGAATAACGCGCCTTTCATCGCCACGGCGTTGAGCAGGAAAAAACCCAGCGTAACCATGCCCATGTGCGCTATTGACGAATACGCGACCAAGCGGCGCAAGTCGGTTTGCGCCAGCGCCACAAAACCAAAGTAAATAATCGCAATCAACGATAATGCAATCATATACGGCGCCAGTTGATGCACGGCATCCGGTACGATGGGCAACAACAAACGCAAGAAAGCATAAGCGCCGATTTTGGTGGACGACAACATCACGATCGCACCGGTCGGCCCCTCGCTGTACGCATCCGGCGCCCAAGCATGCAACGGCCACATCGGCGTTTTTACCGCCAGCGCCATGAAAAAGCCGATGAACAATAAAGTTTGCATATTCATGTTCAACGGCAGAACATGCCAGTCTTTGATCGAGAAGCTGCCGGAAACGTTATAAAGGCCGAACAGCGCCAGCAGCATAAACAGCGAACCGAAAAGCGTAAACAGGAAAAATTTCGTTGCCGCCAGTTTTCGGTTGGGGCCGCCCCAAACGCCGATTGCCAAATAAATCGGGATAAGCATCGCTTCAAAGAACACATAAAACAATACGCCGTCGAGCGCCGTAAACGCGCCGTACGTCAGCCCCGACGTGACCAGAAGCGCGGCCAGATAAGCCTGATTGGTTTTTTCTTTTCTGCTGACGATCACCAGAAAAGTAATCAGCGCATTAAGCGCGATAAACCACAACGAAATACCGTCAACGCCTAACGCATACTCAATACCGAACGACGGTATCCAGGCGACACGCTCTTGAAACTGAAACGCTGATGTGCCGCCGTCAAAATGGCAGATCAGATACGCAACGGCAAACACCATCAATACCGACACGACATTCGCCAAACAACGCGATATCGAGCCATTGGCGCTGCCGCGCAACGCGTACACAAGAATCCCGGCCACAATGGGACACCAGATCAGAAAGGAAAGAGAAATCCAGCTTGCCGTTTCCATCAGTGCATCCCCCAACCGGTAATCAATAACAACAAGCCAAGCACCATCGCCAACGCGTAGTGGTACAGGTAACCCGTTTGCAGCGTACGCAATACCGAAGAGCCAAAGCGTATCGCTTGCGTCGGCAAACGAAACAACAATCCATCAATGCCGGCACCTTCGATAAAACGCGCCAAACAATCGCCCAGCGAGCGCGCCCCCCGGGCAATCACTTTTTCGTAAAAAGCATCGAAATAAAAATTATTGGCAAACAAGCCGGAGATTGGCGACACCATTCGCTCCAAAGCAACACCCGCTTTCGGGCAACGGAGTGTCAGGAACCAGGCAACCGCGATACCCGCCAACGCCAGCCATAGCGCGGGCGATGCCAATGAGTGTGTTAAGTAAGCGCCGATGCCGTGCCAGTGCCCGGCAAGCGCCGCCATCGCCCCATGTTCCGCCGCCACATAAAGCGCATCGCCAAAGAAATCGCCGAATAACATCGGCTTGACGAATACAATACCGGCGAGCATCGACGGAATTGCCAGTAGAATCAGCGGTACAGTGACAACCCACGGCGACTCTTTCGGTGCGTGGTGCGCATGTGCATCATGATGATCATCCCCATGCGGCGCATCAAAGCGCGGCTTGCCGTGAAAAGCAAGAAAAATCATACGAAACGTATAGCACGCGGTCAGGAACACGCCCAGCGTCAACGCAATATAAGCGTAAGTGTGTCCGGGCAACGTGGCGTATTTTGCCGCCTCAATAATCGGCTCTTTGGAAAAGAAACCGGCAAACGGAGGCAGTCCCGCCAGCGCCCAGGCGCCGATGAGCGCGGTGATATAAGTAACCGGCATGATCTTGCGCAATCCGCCCATCTTGCGTAAATCTTGCTGATGATGAAGCGCGACGATGACGGAACCTGCCGCTAAAAACAGCAACGCCTTAAAGAACGCGTGCGTCATCAGATGAAAGAGCGCCACCGAATAAACGGAAAGACCGAGCGCCACCGTCATATAGCCCAGCTGCGACAATGTCGAGTATGCAATCACCCGTTTGATATCATTTTGCACCAAACCCAATATGGCCATCAGGATTGCCGTTGTCGCGCCGATCATTATCATGAACGACAATGCGGTATCCGACCACTCAAAGACGGGGCTCATCCGCGCTACCATAAAAATACCGGCGGTCACCATGGTTGCGGCGTGAATCAACGCGGAAATCGGCGTCGGCCCTTCCATTGAATCGGGCAACCAAACATGCAACGGAACCTGGGCGCTTTTGCCCATCGCGCCGACAAACAACGCGATGCAGATTGCCGTAATCAGCGGCCACTCGTATCCGGGCAGCGGCGAAACAGTCAACCCTCTTAACTCTTCGATGCGCGTAAAAATTTCCGAGAAATCAGTCGTCTGCAATGTCGCGAACAAAAGCGCAATGCCGATCATGAAACCGAAATCACCGACACGGTTCATCAAAAACGCTTTCATTCCGGCCTTGTTTGCCGAGTCGCGCGTGTACCAGAAACCGATCAGCAGGTACGACGCCAAACCGACGCCCTCCCAGCCAAAGAACATTTGCAGGAAATTGTTGGCGGAAACCAACATCAACATCGCAAAGGTAAAAAACGAAATATAGGCAAAGAAGCGGGCATAGCCCGGATCGTCACGCATATAACCGATGGTATAGACGTGCACCAGAAAAGAAACAAACGTCACCACCGCCATCATCAACGCAGACAGCGGATCGATAAGAAAGCCAATGGTCAGCTTTGCGAACCCGAAATCAAGCCAGGTGTACACCGCTTCGTCCAGACGCACGCCGTGATTGACTTGCAACAATACATAGAACGACAGCGCCATTGCAGTGCCAACAGCCGAACAGCACAACCAGTGCGATGCCGCGCGCGGCAGACGCCGCCCCCAAAAACCGGCAATCACCGACGCCGCCAACGGCAGCAGGATGATAAGAAGTACCAACGTTTTCATGATGCGCTCACCCTTTCAAAGTATTGACCGCATCAATACCAATTGTCTTGCGACGGCGGAAAACAACAATCAGAAGCGCTAGGCCGATAGCCGATTCGGCGGCAGCCGTCGCCAACACAAACATGGTCATGACCTGCCCGTTCAAATCGGAAAGATAGGCGGAGACCGCGACAAAATTCAGATTGGCCGACAACAAGACAAGCTCAACGATCATCAGCAGCACCAGCATATTGCGGCGATTGGCAATCAGCCCGACCATGCAAATCGTCAGCAATGCGGCACTAAGCAATAAATAATGCGTTAATGTCGGCTCGATTCCTGGCATCATGACGATATTCCTTTCCCGTCCGGTTTATTACCCAAGGATACGTTGCCGGAAGATACATCGCTCTCGCTCTCGTTATCCTCTTCCCGTTCCGCCGTCATCTTGACCAAGCGCAGGCGATCTTCCGCTTTGACCGCCATCTGTTTCGAGGGGTCCTGGCGCTTTGCCAACGGATTCTTGCGATGCGTCAAGGCAATCGCCGCCACCATCGCCGATAAAAGCAATATGGCGACCACCTCCAGCGAATAAATGTAGCGATCAAACATCGCCTGACCAAGCGCCAATGTGTTGCCGGTTTCCGGCACCGGCATGGCCTCCCGGGCGTGGGAACCATGCATGATCAGCATGGCCAGCTCGGCAAACATGATGATGCCGATCAATACCAGCGGCGGCAGCGTCACGCGCCAGTTTGCCTTGATTTTTTCCGGGTGCCGCGTATCCAGCATCATGATGACGAACAGGAAAAACACCATGACCGCGCCCACGTAAATAATAATCAACGCCAGTCCCAAAAATTCCGCGCCCAACAAAATCCACAAGGCAGCCATCGTGAAAAACGCCAGCACCAACGATAACGCCGAATGTACCGGATGGCGCGCCGCAATGACTCCCAGCGCCGAAGCCAACAGGATCGCCGAAAAAATATAAAACAACAGTGCCAAAAAGCTCATAAGTTTGATCTCGTTCGATGATATTAGCGATAAGCGGCATCCCCGGCACGATCATGAGCAATCTGCCGCTCATAACGGTCGCCTACCGCCAACAACATCTCTTTGGTGAAATACAGATCCTGATGAGATTCGCCATGGTATTCGTGGATATTGGTCAGCACGATGGAGTCGACCGGGCAACTTTCCTCGCACATGCCGCAATAAATACACTTCGACATATCCACTTCGTAGCGCGTGGTGCGACGCGTACCGTCCTCGCGTTCGGCAATATCAATCGTAATCGCCAGCGCCGGACAAACAGCCTCACACAACTTACAAGCAATACAACGCTCTTCGCCGTTTTCGTAACGACGCAATGCATGCATGCCGCGAAAACGCCGACTTTTGGGCGTTTTTTCCTCAGGATAAAAAACTGTGGTTCGGGGCTCGAACATCCTGCGCAACGTCAGCCGCAAACCGGTGATCATGTCCCATAACAGCCAGGTTTTGAAAAATTGTTTTGCTCGTTCCATGTATCACCCGAACATTCTGGACCACTGTGTTGCCACCGCCACAATAACGACCCAGAACAACGTCAGCGGAATGAACACTTTCCAGCCAAGCCGCATGATCTGATCGTAGCGATAACGCGGAAACGTCGCACGAATCCATAAATAAGCAAACAGGAAGAATACGACTTTCACCACCAGCCACAAAAAACCGTCGCCAAGAGGCGTAATACCCAAAAACCCAATCTCGTTTAAAAATGGAAACGGCGCCATCCACCCGCCGAGAAAGAGAATGACGATCAACACCGAAATAATGATCATGTTGATGTATTCGGCAAGAAAGAACAGCGCGAACGTAATACCGCCGTGTTCGACGTGAAAGCCCGCGACCAGTTCCGACTCGCCCTCCGCCATATCAAACGGGTGGCGGTTGGTTTCGGCAATACCGGCAAACCAGTACACAAAAAATAACGGCAAGAGCGGCCAGACATGCCAACTTAAGATACCACCTTCCTGATGATGCACGATCTCAAGCAGGTTTAATGAATGCGTCAGCAAAACCACCCCGACCAGAGCAAAACCCATCGCCAGTTCGTACGAGATCAATTGCGCGGTTGAACGCATCGCGCCCAGGAACGCATAACGCGAATTGGCCGACCAGCCCGCAAGAATAATGCCGTACACGCCGACCGAACTCAGCATCATGATATAAAGCAAGCTGGCGTCGATATCAGTAAGCCAAAGCTTGTCGGACACAGGAATCACTGCCCATGACGCCATGGCGGTAATAACCACCAGAACCGGCGCAATTGTAAATAACCCCTTATTCGCCCGTTGCGGCCAGATGATTTCTTTGAACAACATCTTGAGCAGATCGGCAAACGATTGCAACAAGCCATAAGGGCCAACCCGGGTCGGGCCATAACGCCATTGCGTCGCGCCGATCACGCGCCGCTCCGCATAGACATAAAACGCCACAATAATCGGCAGCGGCAGCGCAATGCAGATAATTTTGAGCAGCGTCCAGACCACCATGCCCAACGTACCCCATTCAGCAAAAAAATGAGCCATCGCGTCAATCATGGACAATCTCCAGAGTAATTGCACCCGCGCTTCCCGCCAATGCGCGGGTGGTCACGTGCGCTACATCGATGCGTACCGTGCCCGGCGCCAACGTATCGTCAATGGCAACCGATAAAACATCAGTGCACGCTTGTGTATCTTGTTGCGCATTGCAGCAGCGCACACGGTCGCCCCCTTTGATCTTAAGCGATGCGGCGTCTTGGGTGCGAATACGCACGGTCGGCGTTTGTGCCCAAGATGTTTTCTGCAAAGACGGCGCGCGGCGTACCAACGGATCCGCCGCATAAGGCGGCACCGCTGAAATACGTTCCATCACCGATGCCGCTCTTTCTTTATCGGCATGCACGGGCAAAAATCTCTCGAGTGAAACCGCGTTCAACAATTGTTGGCAAACGGCATCCTCATCGGGCAATAATGCGCCACGCACCGCTTCCGGCGAATCTTCATTGACCTCCTGGCCAAGAAGCCGCGCCAACGCGACCAGTGCTTGCCAACCGGGACGCGCCTCGCCTTGCGGCGGCACCGCGGCAGAAAACGACTGCGCCCGGCCTTCCATATTGATAAACGTCCCGGAGGTCTCCGTAAACGGCGTGATCGGCAGAACGATATCCGGCAATATTTGCGTATTTTCCGGCGGATGAAACGATGAGAACGATAAGACAAAATTGGCGTCTGCCAACGCTTTTTCCGCAACGGCGCCCTGCCCCAAATCTTCCGGTTCCGTGTTGAACAACACATAGGCTTTACGCGGCTGCTCGAACATCGTACGCGCATTCAAGCCGCCATCGACCGGCAAAGCATTCATCGCGCGTACACCGACACTGTTCGCGGCGTCCGGCAACACCGCCACCGTCGCGCCGACCATACGCGCCAATAACTGCGCCAACATCCGCAATCGCGAAGCGTCCTCATGGTGCTGCGCTAAGCTGCCGATGAAAATCGCTTTGTTGCCCGTATCCACCAGCAAGCCTTCGGCGATTTTCTGCGCCTGCGGCGAAGGCTCAACCCCTCTTAGCATTTCCGGCAAAGGCTCCGCATGTGCCTTATGACGCGCATGCGCGGCAACAATGATTTGGGCAAGCGCTTCGGCCATCTGCGATGGCGGCACCACCATTTCAGCCCGCACCGGCAAGCGCCAATCGGCTTGCTGTGCATGCAGGTTAAACACCGCCGCGCCTCGTTTCGCCGCTTGACGAAAACGCACTGCCAACAACGGATGATCGGCACGCAAGAAACTGCCGATGACGAGCATTGTTTCTAATTGATCCACCGCGGCAATCGGCATACCCAGCCAGGGAATACCGGCATTTTTTTCTTCATGGGCAAAATCACGCTGGCGCAAACGCGAATCAATATTTTTACAGCCGAGCGTTCGCAACATACGCACAAACAGCCCGGCCTCCTCAGTTGTCGCATGCGGCGACAAAAGCGCGCCTATGGCATCGGCGCCTTCGCGCTCGACGATATTACGCAGACGATCCGCGGCAAGCGGCAACGCCTCTTGCCACTCTGTTTCAATCAAACGACCATTTTCATTTACCAGTGGCTTGAGTAACCGCGCATCGCCGTTTAACGCCTCATAGGAAAAACGGTCTCTATCGGAAAGCCAGCATTCGTTAATTGCTTCGTTGACAAGCGGTGTGATGCGCATGACTTTACCGCGCTTGACATGCACGGCAATATTGCTGCCCAATGCATCGTGCGGCGCAATCGAGCGCCGTCGCGACAACTCCCATGAGCGCGCCTGATAACGGAACGGTTTCGACGTCAGCGCGCCGACCGGGCACAAATCGATGACATTACCGGAAATTTCCGAATCGTAAGTATTGCCGACGAACGGCACAATCTCGGCGCGGTCGCCTCGACTGACCATACCCAATTCCATCGCGCCACCGATTTCATCGGCGAAACGAACGCAACGCGTACACTGAATGCAGCGGCTCATTTCCGCCGCAGACACCAAAGGCCCAAGATATTTGCCCGGCACGACTCGTTTGATTTCACCGCACGGCGAAGTGCCTTTGCCATAACCGACCGCAATGTCCTGCAACTGGCACTCGCCGCCCTGATCGCAAATCGGGCAATCAAGCGGGTGGTTGATCAATAAAAACTGCATCACGGCACGTTGCGCGGCAAGCGCGGTTTCGCTGCGCGTCCACACCTTCATGCCTTCCGAAACCCTGGTCGCGCAAGCGGGCACCGGTTTGGGAATTTTTTCCACCTGGACAAGGCACATCCGGCAACTTGCCGCCAGCGACAGTTTTTTATGATAGCAGAAATGCGGAATGTAAAGCTTCGCCGCCGTCGCGACATCCATCACGGTACTGCCCGGTGGCGCTTGCACCGGCTGCCCGTTGATTTCAAGATTAAGCCACTGGCTCTTATCGACCACTGTATCAGACATAATCCGGCACCTGACAGCGATGATGTTCGACGTGATACACGAACTCATCGCGGAAATGTTTGATGAAACTGCGAATCGGCATCGCCGCCGCATCGCCCAACGCGCAAACCGTGCGCCCGGAAATATCCTGCGCAATGCGATCGAGCAAGTCGATATCTTGCGGCTTGCCTTCGCCATGCTCGATACGGTGCAGTACGCGTACGAGCCAGCCGGTGCCTTCGCGACACGGTGTACATTGCCCGCAGGATTCCTCATGATAAAACTCGGCAAGGCGCAAAAGCGAACGCACCATGCAGCGCGTTTCGTTCATCACGATGACGGCACCCGACCCCATCATCGAACCCGCTTTGACAATGGAGTCGTAATCAAGATTGGTTTCCAGCATCACCGCCCCCGGCAGCACCGGCGCCGAAGAACCGCCGGGAATCACCGCCTTGATACCCAACCCGTCGCGCATGCCGCCCGCTTTGACCAGCAGTTTGGAAAAAGGCACACCCAGCGGAAACTCATAATTGCCGGGACGCGCCACATCACCGGAAATCGAAAAGATTTTGGTCCCGCCCGCCCCGGTCGGATTCCGGTCAAGAAACCATTGACCGCCGTTATTAATAATGAACGGCACATTTGCCAACGTTTCCACGTTGTTGATCGTGGTCGGTTTGCCGTACAAGCCGACGTTGGCCGGAAAGGGCGGCTTAAAACGCGGCTGCCCTTTCTTGCCCTCAAGCGATTCGATCAAAGCCGTTTCTTCGCCGCATACATAAGCGCCGAAACCATGGTGGTTGAAAATATCGAAAGAAAAATCGCTGCCTAAAATACCGTCACCAAGAAAACCGGCGGCGCGCGCTTCGGCTACTGCTTCTTCGCAACGCTCATACGCTTCCCAGATTTCGCCATGCACATATATATAACCGCGCGCGCAACCCATCGCGTAACCGGCAATGATCATGCCTTCCAGAACAAACGCAATAAATCACGGTCTTTGAATGTGCCCGGCTCGCTCTCATCGGCATTGCACACCACGTATTTGACGGGTGCTGTTTTCGGCATGAAGCCCCATTTCATGCCGGTCGGGAAACCGGCACCGCCACGCCCGCGCAGCGCCGACAATTTGACTTCGGCAATCACCTGGTCCGGCGTCCAATGGTTCGGGTCGGAAAGAATTTTTTTCAGCGCCTTGTAACCGCCGCGTTCGACATAATCGTCCAAATGCCAGTTTTTGCCGGTCAGGCCCGCCATCAAAATAGCGTCTGCCCCGTAGTCAAGAAACTGCCCGCTCATAGTGTCTCCCTTTTTTCGGCTTGACGCAGCTCGGCAATCATCGCATCGATGGCATCCGGCGTCATGTTGCCGCACATCTTCTTATTGTTGCGCAGCAGAACCGGCCCTTCGCCGCACGCGCCCAAACATTCGCCGGCTAAAAGCGTGAACATACCGTCCTCGGTGGTTTCTCCCAAATCGATATTGAGAACTTTCTTGAGATGCGCGACTGTTTTATTCGCGCCCTGTAAAGCGCACGATAAATTCGTACACACCGTCAACACGTAGCGCCCGACGGGTTTTAAGTGATACATCGCATAAAAAGTCGCCACTTCATACACGGCAACCGGCGACATATCCAGATAATCGGCAATTTCCTGCAGCGTTTCCGAGGACAACCAACCGCGCTCATCCTGCGCAATGGCAAGTGCCGCCATCACCGCAGATTGTTTGTGTTCCGGCGGATATTTGGCAATCGCCGCATTGATCTTTTCATAGGATTCGACAGAAAGTTTGCTCATCATCGCACCTATTTGTCCACCGAGCCGAATACGATATCGTACGTGCCGATCAGTGCCACGATATCCGAAATCATATGGCCAGGCGCCATTTTCGCCATCATCGAAAGATGCACAAAATCCGGCGTATGCAATTTAATACGATAAGGTTTATTGCCGCCGTCGGAAACCAGATAAACGCCAAATTCGCCTTTGGCTTGCTCGACGGCAGCATACACTTCGCCTGCCGGCGCGTGAAAGCCTTCGCTGAACAATTTGAAATGATGGATCAGCGCTTCCATATTGGCTTTCATTTCGGCGCGCGGCGGCGGCGCGATTTTGCGGTCTTCCACCATTACCGGCCCCGGATTTTTCTTCAGCCAATCCACACATTGCTTGACGATACGCGCCGACTGGCGCGCTTCGGCGATACGTACCAGGTAGCGGTCGTAACAATCGCCTTCCTTACCGACCGGAATATCAAAATCAACCTGATCGTAGGCCGCGTACGGCTGCTTCTTGCGCAAGTCCCAGGCAATGCCGGAAGCGCGCAACACCGGCCCGGTGCAACCCATCTTGACCGCATCTTCGGGCGCGATAACACCGATGCCGACGTTACGCTGCTTCCAGATGCGATTATCGGTCAGCAACGTCTCCAATGCATCGATGCGCGATGGCAATGTGCCGATAAAATGGTCAATAAAATCAAGCAGCGAACCATCGCGCCCCTTGTTCATCTCATCAAGCTGCTTTTGCGTACGCAGCGGTGTCGGCTCATACTTCGGCATCCGGTCGGGCAGATCGCGATAAACGCCGCCCGGGCGATAGTACGCGGTATGCATCCGCGCGCCGCTTGCCGATTCAAAAATATCAAAAATGGCTTCACGCTCACGGCTGCAATAGAGAAAGACCGTCATCGCGCCGAGATCAAGCGCGCAGGTGCCGACCCACAGCATGTGGTTGGTAATACGCCCGAGCTCATCAAACATGGTACGGATGTATTGCGCGCGCTGCGGCACGTCAATCCCCGATAATTTTTCGACGGCCATGCAATAGGCGTGCATGTTGCCCATCATCGACATATAGTCCAGCCGCTCCATATAAGGCAACGCCTGAACATAAGTTTTGTGTTCGATCAGTTTTTCGGTGCCGCGATGCAACATACCGATGTGCGGATCGGCATTCACAACCATTTCGCCGTCCAACGTCAACATCAACCGCAACACGCCGTGCGTCGAAGGATGCTGCGGACCGAAATTCATTTCATAATGATGAAATTCCGACATGGCTCAATCCTTTTTCGGCGGTGGTGGAACCGGTTGCGGCGAAACCGATTGCGGCACGGGCATCGCTGTCTCATCGGCATATTGCGGCTCGCGATGCACCGTCGGGATGTTTTCGCGCGGTGGAATGGTGACCGGCTCATACACGATGCGCCGCTGCGCTTCGTCGTAATGAACCTCCAAATGCCCTTCGAGCGGGAAATCCTTACGGAACGGATAACCTTCGAAATCGTAATCGGTCAGAATGCGGCGCAAATCCGGATGCCCGGCGAAACGGATGCCGAACATGTCGTAAGTCTCGCGCTCCATCCAATTCGCCGACGTCCAGATCGGCTCAATACTGGGTACCTCAAGCCGATCATCATCAAGAAAGACACGGACGCGCAAGCGCCAGTTATGCGTCGTGGACAACAAATGGTAAACCACCGCAAAACGCTTATGGATCCCGGCCGCTTCCTTATTCCGGTAATCGAGATAATCGATGGCCGTAATATCGGCAAGCGCATCAAAAGAGAACGCCGGTAAATCATGCAGGCGTCGCATTATGGCCAATAGCGTATTGCCCGGTATTTCAAGCGTTAACTCATTAAAAGCAAATATCAGCTTTGACGGCTGCGGCGCGTCTTCCGCCAATAGATACGCAAAAGTATCGCGCAACGTTTTTTCAAGGTTTTGGATTGAAGGCCTCATCGTTTTACCTTCCTTGTCCGCCAGATTTTATTCTGCAGTTGCAAAATGGCATACACCAAGGCCTCCGCCGTCGGCGGGCAACCGGGAACATAAATATCGACCGGAATAATGCGATCGCAGCCGCGCACAACAGAATACGAATAATGGTAATAGCCGCCCCCGTTTGCGCAGGACCCCATCGAAATTACGGTTTTCGGCTCCGGCATCTGATCGTAAATGCGGCGCAGCGCCGGCGCCATTTTGTTGGTCAGCGTTCCGGCAACAATCATCACATCGGACTGTCGCGGGCTGGGGCGAAACATCGTACCGAAACGGTCCAGGTCATAGCGCGAGGCCCCGGAGTGCATCATCTCCATCGCGCAACAGGCAAGCCCAAAGGTAACCGGCCACATGGAACCATTCCGCGCCCACGCCATCAAATCGGCAAGGCGCGCCAACGCAAAACCATGCTGCTCAACGCCGTCATTGAGCGCTTGCGTCACATCCCGGGCATTCACAGGCATATTCATCGTGCTAGTCCCATTCCAAAGCGCCGCGACGCCATTCATACAACAGGCCTACGGCAAGGATGCCCAAAAAGATCAGCATCGACCAAATTGCCGCCGGTTGGATAGCCGGCAACGCCACCGCCCACGGCAACAAAAAAACCAGCTCGATATCGAAAAGGATAAACAGGATCGCAACAAGATAGTAGCGAATATTAAACGGCGAGCGCGCATCCTCTCTGGCATCAAATCCGCTCTCGTAAGGCAGAAGTTTTTCGGGAGTCGGTTTGCGCCTGGGCGGAAGGGCAATACCCAAAACCAGCATTGTCAACCCCAATACCACACTGACACAAAGCAACATCAGAATCGGTATATAACCTTGCAACATCGTACATTCCTCAATCAATTGATTTATTGTGTACTGCCACTACGATGAACCCGGAGAAGATATCAATCATGACCGGCTCCCCCGAAAAATTTTGCACATTATAGCGACAATTAAAAAAAATAAATCCATTTTTTAATCGCGACCATAAGGCCACTATCGCACAATGTTTATTCACTTTTTTTCAATACCCATTCTTTCATTATCCTCGTTTGAAGTGTTGCCTCAAGGAAAATCATTTCCGGAAAAAAACTAAGCGGTTGCATGCATAAATCCCCCCAATTAAAACCGTGGCGTCTCGCCCGTAACCGCATAGCCACAAAAATAAAATGCGGTTACGGTTAAGCATCAACTTTCAAGATAATCCGGGCGTGCAAGCCGTCGCGCCTCTTCAACAAAGCCTTGCAAGTAATCGGTTTCCATGTCGGCCTGACGTATGCCGAGGTATATCTGTTTCTTGATACCTTGCGCACCAAGTGGTATCGGAACAATACCCATCTTGCCTGCATACTCTTTGATCAGCCAACGGGGCAAAGCGGATACGCCGCGACCGCTGGCGACCATCTGCAACATGATATCTGTGGTTTCGATGACTTTATGTCGTTTCGGCGCGACACCGGCAGGCAATAAAAACTGCTGGTAGATATCCAATCGCTCTATCGCCACCGGATAAGTGATAAGCACCTCCTGCATCAATTGCCGTGGCTTAACATATTTTGCACGCGCTAAAGGGTGCGAACGACTGACGGCAAGCACCTGTTCATAATCGAACACCGGCTCAAAATGCAACCCTTTCTTGAAGAGCGGGTCGGGCGTGACCAACAAATCGATTTCGTACGCAAAAAGCGCCCCGATCCCGCCAAATTGAAACTTCTGTTTTACATCGACATCGACATCAGGCCAAGCCGCCAGATAAGGAGAGACAACTTTCAATAACCATTGATAACAAGGATGACACTCCATGCCGATGCGCAGCGTCCCCCGCTCGCCCCGCGCAAACTGTTGCAAACGCTCTTCTGCCAGCGTTAATTGCGGAAGCACCCGGCCGGCAACCGCCAGCAAATATTGCCCGGCCTGGGTCAACCGAAGATTGCGCCCTTCGCGCCGCCAGATATCGGTACCCAATTGCTGTTCCAGCTTTTTGATGCTGTGGCTTAATGCCGACTGCGTCAAGCAGAGAATATCCGCCGCTGCGGTCAACGACCCCTGCTTTTCTACTTCTTGAACAATCGAAAGATGTATTCGCTCCAGCATCGTCGACAATCCTTATGAATTTTATTCATCGAATATTGAAATAAAACCATTTTACCTCATGAATCAACAACGCTAGGATGCCGCTCTTGATTCATTTAATGAAAACAAGGAACGTCACCATGGTCACAACGCATAACCTGGGCTTTCCCCGCATCGGGAGCAAACGGGAACTTAAATTCGCGCTTGAATCCTATTGGAAAGGTCAATCGACGCAGGAAACATTAAAAAAAACGGCTTCACTGTTACGCAAGCAGCATTGGCACGATCAGAAAGCGCTTGATCTGGTTCCTGTCGGGGATTTTTCTTTCTACGACCACGTTCTCGATATGAGCTTTATGCTGGGGCAGATTCCGGAGCGGGCGCAGCATTTTCACGGCGACGTATTGGACAATTATTTCCGCGTCGCGCGTGGCCGATCGGCTCGAACGCAGGAAAAGACCGCCGAGGGTGATGAAGATATTGCCGCCGGTGAAATGACCAAGTGGTTCGACACCAATTACCATTACATCGTTCCCGAATTCAATGCGAACACAAAATTCAAACTCGACGCCTCCTTGTTACTGGAACAACTGGCTGAGGCCAAAACACAGGACGTAAAAGCCAAGCCAGTCATCATCGGCCCGATCACTTATCTGGCGCTCGGCAAAGCCAAAGACAACACCGATAAGCTCGCCCTGCTGCCACGCTTGTTGCCTGTTTATTCGGAACTTCTGGAAACGCTGGCGCAACAAAGTATTGAATGGGTGCAATTGGACGAGCCTTTGCTAACCACCGAGCTTGATACCGATTGGCAGAACGCATTCCATACTGCTTATCGGCAACTCGAAAACCGTCGCGTCAAAATATTGCTGGCGACTTATTTCGGGCAATTACTTGAAAACCGGTCGCTGGCCGCCGGCCTGCCGGTTGACGGCCTTCATATTGACGCCGTCAATGGCCGTGGCGATGTCGCGCCGCTGCTCAACATTTTGCCCGCGCATACGGTGTTATCGCTTGGCGTCATCAACGGCCGCAATATTTGGAAAACCGATCTTAATGCGCTGCTGGACTGGTTGGAACCCCTGGCGCAATCGTTGGGACATCGCTTATGGATCGCGCCGTCGTGTTCCTTGCTGCATGTGCCGGTGGACCTTGCCGACGAGCAACAACTTGATGCCGAGCTGAAATCCTGGCTGGCTTTCGCGCTGCAAAAACTTGATGAACTGAAGATATTGGCGACGGCGCTATGCGAAGGGCGCGGCGCGATGAAAGAAGCGCTTGCTTCAAATCGCTACGCCATCGGAACGCGCCACCATTCATCGCGCGTCCATAACCCGGCGATCGCAGCGGCATTGAGCCATCTTGGCGCCGAACTCGGCCAACGCAAAAGCCCTTATCAACAACGCGCGGCAAAACAGGAGGCGCTGCTGAAACTGCCCGTTTACCCCACGACCACCATCGGCTCTTTCCCGCAAACAGCCGATATCCGCCAGACACGCCACCTGTTCAAAGCGGGAAAAATCGACGAGGCGCAATACCGCGACGCGATGCGCGCCGAAATCGCGCATTGCGTGCATGAACAGGAAAAGCTTGGGCTGGACGTGCTGGTGCACGGCGAAGCCGAACGTAACGACATGGTTGAATACTTCGGTGAACAACTTGATGGATATGCGCTGACCCAATCGGGCTGGGTTCAGTCATATGGATCGCGTTGCGTGAAGCCGCCGATCCTGTTCGGCGATATCAGCCGCCCCCAAGCGATGACCGTAGAGTGGATCCAATACGCACAATCCCTGACGGATAAACCGATGAAAGGCATGTTGACCGGCCCGGTGACCATCCTGAACTGGTCTTTCGTGCGCGACGACCAGCCCCGCTCTCTCTCCTGCAAGCAACTGGCGCTGGCGATACGGGAAGAAGTGCTGGCCCTTGAACAAGCCGGAATACGCATCATCCAGATTGACGAAGCTGCGCTGCGCGAAGGTTTGCCGTTGCGCAAATCGCAATGGCAGGAATATCTTGGCTGGGCAATCGAATCATTCCGCATTGCCGCCAATGGTGTTCGGGATGAAACGCAAATTCACACACATATGTGTTACTCGGAGTTCAACGATATGATCGCGTCCATCGCCGACATGGACGCCGACGTCATCACCATTGAAACCTCCCGTTCGGATATGGCGTTGCTCAATGCCTTTGACGATTTCAAGTACCCCAACGAAATCGGCCCCGGCGTTTACGATATTCATTCGCCCAACATTCCGACACAAGAACATATCGTCGCGCTTATGAGAAAAGCCGCGGAGCGCATTCCGTTTGAACGCTTGTGGGTTAACCCGGATTGCGGCCTGAAAACGCGCCAATGGCCTGAAGTCATTCCGGCACTGGCCAAGATGGTCGCGGCAGCCAAAACATTGCGCGCGCTCTGACGGGCAAACGCCGGATGCGGTTTACTTCAACCTGTTGCCGAACCGCATCGCGGCTTGACAGTGGAGAATCCACCTCACTTTGGAATATTCCTGCCAAAATAAGCGAGGCCATTTCTAACGATCTTCCCAAAACAACATCTTATGTTTTAATGTTTGACATTTAACGTTTGTCGTTATACGATCTGCGCATGATTCAATCGTTTGCATGTACTGATACTCAGGCTTTGTTTGAAGGACGAACAGTTCGGAGGGTAATCCACCCCTTAAAAAGCCAGATTAAAAGTAGAAAGCTAAACGGCTTGGGTAAGATGCTGAATAGGAGTCAACCCATTCAGCGCCATATTGGGC